>JGI10216J12902_101146906_pt1 | contig 99198 bp, 176 predicted proteins | sample KanNatreferecore_FD_12902 | JGI IMG/M metagenome (IMG submission 12902)
CCGGGCGAGCGCGTGATACAGGATAATTTATTTTTGTCAAGGGCTTGCATTCGTTGTTGGGTTGTCTATAATTACACATAGCAGGAACGAAAGCCGAAAGGCCAGACACTGGAGTACAAGACGGGGAGGGTGCCTGTCATTCTGGTAATGCGAATGAATCCCAACTGCGGAAGTTAATGACTCTCGGAATCATTCTCAAATGAGAACCTGTCTCGATACCCGATGAGAATGATTCTCCCTCTCAGCCAGTGGGCTACAGACGTGCTACACCATTTTCGAGTAGCACGTCACTCCCCCGGAATCCCCACCCTCGCGGAAAAATGTACCGATCTGTAAAAAACGCTTTGGGTATCTGGTTTCCCGTGAAAATCTGTTTGGTTCCCTGAAAATCCCGTTGGGTATTTTTCTCAGTCGAACATGGAGCCGATCATACTACCCACACCACCAATCACATCAGCGGCCACGTCCACCATGAAGTAGGCTGTAGCCACGTCCACTGCTGTCTCAAGCACGTCTTCGATAAAGGTGGTGGACTGGTAGCGACCGTGATTCTTGGGGCACTGAGCACTGCGAGAGTGGGCAGTGAAGGTGCATTTGCAGTAGTCGCAGCGTAGTTTATAAGCCATGATGGTTCTCCATGTTGGTTGATGTGGTCATGATACAGGGTTGTTTGGGTTCTGTCTACAGCTCTATGAAAATCTATTTGGGAAATTCCCTATGCGAAACCTTTTGGCGAAAATCTGTGGTGCGAAAAAGTAAGCTGAATACCCTGCCGCCCCAAAAAGTAAGACAAACAAGTAAGCCCCTACAAAAGTAAGGGCTTTGATATTACAACCAGACCGCCATGAGGATGCTGGCAATCGCACTGGCTGCCGCCACAAGGCAGGCAGCACCACCAACGTAAGGCACAAACGTTGGAACTTTACGTTTGTAATGGCCCTTGGCCCTGTCCTCGTAATTATAGAAGCTATCTACCATCAGCATGACCAGAAACACAACCAGTGCAGTCGCAGCAATCTTGAAAAGCAACAGTGTTATCATTATTTATCTCCTTCAATGTGTTGTTTAAGTGCAGACAGCGTGGAGAACTCTTCACTCCGAATCTTCCCACCACACCCTCGGGGGCGATAATGCCAAGCATTGCTTTCGTTGTAAATACGGCCAAGCTCTTTCTTGTGCCACTTCACCCGGATGTATTCTTCTTTCTGTTCGTAGTTGATCACTTCAACTCTCCTTTGAGTTCCATCAAGGCTGCAATCAGGTTGTCAATTTCATCATCGTACACCATGATTTGCTGCTCATCAGATTGGTCTGTTATCACCAGTGTGACCATCGCCCCGCTGTGAATAGTCAAGGTTTCCACTGTGATATTTGTATCGTGCCCTTGGTTGGTTCTGACCTTAATCATTCTTCGTCCTCATCATCGAAGTCATCTTCCAGTGGGGAGCAGATACCAAGATCAGCGTATGTCATAGCTTCAGGCACCATGAGCACGTCAGGCCCAGAGTCCATGCCGCCATAGCTCTCAAGGTCTTCATCAATCACACGCTCAGCCAGCTCCTTGTCGAAGGTATACTGGATGGAAGTGTAGCCGTCAGTGCCTCCAGCGATCAAGTAGAGGGGTTTCAGTTTAACTACGATGCTCATTTGTCTCTCCGTTGTTTGTCTTGATGTGCCCATTTTACAGGAATGGGGAGCCGTGTCAACTCTTTTCTGCATTTATTATAGGCAAAGAAAAGCCCGCCGAAGCGGGCTAATTAGTAGCGAATACCAGTGCGATCAAACAGAGCAGTTGTTAGTTCTTCGATTCTTGCCTCAAGCCACATTCTACGCTTTGGGATTGTTGTTGTCTTCAAGCATTCACGGAATGCAGTGAGCTTGACTCTAAGAATTCTGACCTGTTCTTTCGCATAGTAAGCCACCAGTAGTGCGGGTGTTGTGTCAGCCATGCTAGGCTCCTTATAATGTGAGGCTGTGTATCGAAGATACGCTCCTTGCCTCAAGGTAATTATAACACCTTTACGCACTCATGTAAAGCCCTATTCGTCGGCTGGTTTGGCTTCCCACTGGCCCTTACGACCTTTGCGTTGGTCACGTGAGTTACGATCAGTCTTGCGTTGTTCACGCTTAGCTTTCTCGTATTCCCAGTTCTTGCCAAACTCTTCTGCACTCATCTTTCTCAAAATAGTTTCCTTTTGTTAGTCATAATAGTATCCAAATCTTCCCACACTTGCTGGTAGAAACTTGTTGGGATTGTGCCATCAAGGTGCCATGCACCCACCATACCCTTCGTGTATGTGCAGTGGCTAAGGGCAGACTCATAAGTCTTGGCCTCACTCACCATCGCCACGAAGTCTTCAACGTGCTTCACCTTTTGCTCAGCGTTCAGCATCATTTGCTCTACGCCCTTTGATCAACACTGTCGAGGACTTGTCTACAGCTATTTCTTTCAAGAGCCGGATGGCGAAGATTGGACCAGTGAGAGTGATGATAAACACCATGCCCAGATCACCCAGAGTAAAATCATCACCGTCCTTATAACCATCGTATACACAGATAGCCACTGCCACAAACCCTACCAACAGCCAACCTACAACGTAGTATGCCCACATCATTTCTTTGCTCCTTCAATACGTTTAATTGCCTTGTCGAAAATATTACGACCAGCTTTCAAACCCACAACACCCATCGATTCAAACTGATTCTTCATCTGGTTTGCAGCATGGCAGCAGGCTACAACATTGCCTTTGACATAACCCTTGGTGCCGTCGATACGGTCAATGGTGGCATCCGACAGACGCAGCTCGCCGTTAGCTTCTTTGCCAGTACTCTTGGTGAGGATGATGCCAGTGTAGTAGCAACGCTCAGCACTCATCAAATTCTTCATCGACTGGAATGACAGGTCGAATTCAATACCACGCTTCTTGGCGTTCTCTGCTTTCCAAGTCAGGTGCTTGGCACAGTACAGGTCGAATTCAGTTTTGGTCATGTTGAAACGCATCGTTGTTGCTCCGTTGTTGGTTGATGTGGTGAATCTTACAGTACTTGTTTCAAGTCGTCAAGCGTCAAACCTTTAGATTTCAACAAAGCTTCAATATCAACTAAAGTATTGTTGGCCCGCTCGGTTTTCCAAGCGTGAGCTACTTCAAACGCACGATCAACGATCGTCTGAATAGACTTACCTTCACGCAACTCGTACTCGATTATTAACTTGAAACTATCCAACATTTCAGTTGGTTTTACTACGGTCTTAGGACGTTGAATAGCAACTGCCCGCTGTACATCGAGTTGACCGGCATTATAAGCCCTACCCCAAGTCATGAAACGCCCTAGCCACTTCTTTTTGTCGTCCCAAGATAGGGCTAGCTCTGAAGCAATCGCAGCTTGAGTGGACAGGCAGTTTCTTACCATCTCTATGATGGTCTTTTTATCTTCAATCAGGAAGATTCTCTGTCCATACTTGTACATATCACCAGCGCCGGTTGCTCTTTTTACTGCTTCACGTACAAACAAGACGATTTCGCTGATAGTTGTGTATTTCAAAGTTGACTCCTAATTGGTTTGTGTGGGCTATTCTACAGTGTTTATGTTTCGTGTCAAGCGTTTATTTGCCTACCTTATAGAGGAAGTAGTTGCCTACGGCTGCAACGCCACAGACGATAGCCAAGAGTGCGTTGAGGGTGTATATGTTGTACACACAGCATACAGCAGTTACAACAGCTAACTCCAAACGGTATTCTTTAAACATTAGTATGTTTCTCCAGTGTAAGGCTTCAGAAGATGTTGGTTCTTGTTGAACCGTTCGATGTAGTCATTCTCACCTAGTTCGTTGTACAGGTCAAGCACTTTTTGATAATTTTCCCAAGCATACTCACGGAACCATCCGCTTGTGATGCTGGTACACACTTTCATCAGAGCCATTTCAAAGCTCCAGCGAGCGCTTGGCCCACCTTCCTTACCCAAGCCATGAGGAATCTGCGAGCGCTCAAGGGCGAGCACACAGGACTCTTCGTAGACACCATATAGCCGCACCTTCTCATCAACACTCATAAACTTCTCCTTGGAAGTCATAACCTCAGAGCCGTCCTTCATGTACTTGGTGTAAGCTGGCGAGAAGATACGCTTGCCATGAGCCACCAGACAGCCAACCCGGCCATCAGGGCAAGGCTGACCCCATTCCACGTAACTGTCCAGAGCAACAGCCAAGTGAATGCTATCATGATCATACACGTAGTTCACACCGTCACCATTGAAGAAGTCCTTTGAACTGACGTTCAGTTTCGGGTGTGCGTAGTCGTAGGACTCTTTCTCACGAAGCTTTAGAAGCTCAACGTTGGCCGCATTCTGCTCAAACCACACCCGAAGCCAATACTCTCCAAGTTTTTCACGCAGGAACTTTATGTCCGACATGGTTTTCAAGAAGTGTGGTGAGTTACGCTTATAGCGGTGGCTCAGTTTAATCAACAGCAGATCATCATTGATTGCTGGGCGAGTCTCATGGTCTTTTGCGGTCGCCTCGTAAACTTCCAGCAACTTCAGAGCAGATGTACCTTCCCACGCCAACTCAAACTCGTAGTTCATGCCGTCTTTATCACGTGCATGGTAATACTTACCACCTTGCGTTGGTACAGCGAATTGCAGTTTATCCTTATTGGCTTTATGCCAAGCTGTGAACTGCTCAATGGTGCAGATGAAGTCCCAATCGACGGTACGTCGAACACCTTCCAGTTCAGGGTTGTTTGCTACCAGAGCGCGTGAGCCAATCAGAAGCATTTCGAATTCCTCGTTTGTGTTTGTATGGGCACATCATAAAGAAAGCCCCGACACCTGTCAAGGGGCCGGGGCTAATTCTTTTAGCAGCTTTGGCTGGAAGCGTTCCAACCCGGCTCAGACCAACGCATCCCCTGCTCTTCGTGGTACTTCTCAGAGTAGTAGGTGCCGCCCATACCGTAACCGCCGAGGTCCATAGTGAACTCAAGGCCGTATTCGTCAGCGATGCTCTCAGCTTCGTAGACAAGCTTCTGGGCTTGTTCAATCAAGGCTTCAATCTCGGCAGTCTTCTCACGTTTGATATCAGCCATTAGATGTTCCACCCGTAATCACCTTCCTGAGCAGACTCTTCCCACTCACAACCACCCGAGGCTTCCCACATCGAAGCTGGGGTGTAGGTTTGAGAGCGACCATCAACGTCAGTGTAGGTGAACGGCACTTCCAAATCTTCGGCAAGATCAGCAGCCCACTCACGAACCAATTCGTAATGCTCTGCGTCTTCGTCGTTGGCTTTCAGCCAAGCTGCCAGTTCAGCAAGCTCTGCCAAACCTTCAACACCCTCATCGAATACGATGGTAGTGTAAGTGGATTCAGACCAGCTATATTTCTCTTCAACAAATTTCATTATGATTCTCCTTTGTTAGTTAAATTAGCAGTACATGGAGCTGGAATCCCAGTCCACTGCGTCAATCAGACGGAAGTCATTGGTGTAACGTCCCACTTGAATGTTTGCCGGAATATTGAATTCGTTTGCCAGAGTCAGCAGCTCATTCATCTGTGGTGTCACTTGAGCAATCAGTTCAGCTACACGTGCTACAGCTTCCCGCCGTGCCTTTTGGTAGTCCAGATGGTCAGCAGCGAAGTTACCACTGTCGATGTAGGCTTGAATGTCCTCAACAGTGAAGACTTCACCAGACAGTTCGAAGTCGTAGGCATCTGGCCCAAGACGTTCGCTATCCAGATAATGTTCGTCAACGTAGGTGCGGCCATTCTTGGCGTACACATGCTGGCTACCTGTTTCGATGGTGATTGCACCTTCGATGTTCAGTGTACCTTGTGCAACCAGATTTGCAACGTAGAGTTTGGTCTTCATGCTTTCTTTCCTCCATCAGCCAGTCGGTTTTCAATTTTGTGGTCAGCACGGGAAGCGTTATATTCCAGCTTCTCCAAGATCGCACCAGCCAAGTCCCAACCTTCATGACCAGCAAGGTCGAACGCACGGATGATGGCGTCAGCCAGTTCAACTTCTGGCATTGGGCGATGTGGCAGTTTATCGTCCATCAAGCCCTTACGAACACCCTCAACAGCTTCGCTTACCTCACTATGTACCAGAGCCAACTTGGCGAGTTGCAGGGTTACGTCACCCTTAGGGAAGGGCTCGTTGGTTGCGATGTTCTTCCACCAACCTGCTTCAACGTTGCCATTGTAGATGACCCATTGCAGGTGTGTCAAGCCTTGATGAATACGTGCCACTTCGAATACTTCTAGATTCTGGATCATGTTCTCTCCTTATTGTGTGAAATACGAGTCAAAGAATTCATTCACTCGTCGGAAGTATTGGTCACTCTCGACAAGGAATTCAGCCCAGACACGGACGTTCTTGAGGTAGACTTCCTCAGACCAGCCACTCTCGCCTTCGTCGCAGTAGCAATCAAACCATTGGAACTGCTCTTGCTGACAGACGTAGCCTTTCGACTCATAGTCGTTGATAAGCTTGTTAGCCCATTCAGTATAGCCTTTGCCTAGCAAGAAGTAGAACCAACTGCCAGCGGGCCATGAAGCCATGAAGTAGTCGTCAAACCCTTCACCAGCTTCCAGTTCCCAGTCACGAATGGCTTTCACCATCGCGTCAACGTTACGCTCGACCATTAGCAAGTACCGTAGCTAGACGACCAATGGTCAGGCTGATAGTCAGCCGTGGTGTTGTAAGCTCGACCACCTTCAAGGGTGATATCGAACGCAATGCCGTGTTCATCAGCGACAGCCCGAGCTTGTGCGTGCAGCACTTGAATGGCTTCGATCATGCCAGCGAGGTATTGGGTTGCTTCGTGAGAATTCATGATTACTCCTTGTTAAGTGGTTTGAGGTCGCTGAGGTATTCGTAGGCACCGGGTTCGCCACCCGCATGGTCCCAACCGCTACCCTCGCCTTTGAACAGCGGGCAGGTTGTACCATCATCCTTAAACAATTGTACGATAGTGCCCACTGGAAACAGGCTGCCCTCTAAGGCAACAAACTTGTCACCAATTTTGTAACCCTTTTCTTCGCACGGTGTCATCTTATTCCCCCTTTGATATCGTTGATTGTATTGAAGGTGTAGCCCAGCCCGCCCTGAATCATAAGAGGGAAAGTGCGGAAGCCCATCATACCGATTTCTTCCAGCTTGTCCATCAGCTCTTCCATGTCGTAATCAGTGCCAAGCACCTTTACATCGAATGGAATACCGCGAGACTTTAACACGTTTTTGGCCTGCTCACAAGAGGGGCAAGGCACTTTGCTGTAAATTGTTACGTTCATTCAACCACCTCAAAGTCTTCTGCGAAGTCCATAGAGACGGGAATACCATCAAGGTTGATACCAACGTCCCAAAGGTTAGTCACTTCGTATACCACGCCAACACGCAACCGACCCCAGCCGTCTTGATTGATCAGACGCACCTTGGTGCCCATTTCCAACTCTTCGTATTTAATCATTTCGTTTTCTCCTTTTCAAACTCTTTCTTTTTGAATTCAATATCACGCAGGTGACTGTACCACATTTCGTGGTATTGTACACGCATACGTTGTAGTTGTGCAATCATTTCATCCAGCTTTGTGAGCCGTTTGAAGAAATGCTTCTCGCCCCAAGCATCGAAGTCCAGATTGACAGGACGACCACCACAATCACGAATTTGAATCCCGCCGCTGATATGAGGGTCAGACTTGATTGAGTATTCAGTCAAATCCTTCACCCGTGCCGTCTCAACAGTGCAAACCATCGAGCCTGTCTCACCAGCATCGTCAGACAGGAAACGTTTTTCAGTGTGACGCATCTTATGCTCCTTGAAGTAAAAGGACTCCAGTGATAACTCCCATCAGGTTGATTGGGACGTAGTGTTTAGGGAGAGCGATGATACCGATGAGGCAGCCCACTGTCAACCCCCAACCTGCAATTATTCCGATGCCCATCAAACTTTCTCCAGATAAAAGCCAGTCCAAATGACAAACTTCATGATTTCGTTACCGAAGCCCGAATCCTCAGTAAATTCGTAGACTGTCTTCTTCTCTCCTGTCGTGAACTCCTTTTCCTTCCATTGCCCCGGTAATTGATTCATCATCATACCCGATGCACGGTTGTCAAGCTTCCCAACTAGAATACCTTTATCAGTGCGAAGGTAGTACATTCATATCTCCAAATCAGCTTTGTGTTGGTATCTCACTTGGAAAGCCCAAGCGTTCTTACGGATTTCAACAGAGCGATTCTCACTCCCCGAAATAGTTGCCCAGTAGAACACATCAACATCCCACTTGTCAACCCCATAACGTTCAGTTCGAATGATTTCTACAGGGTAGTTGCTAGACCCAACCCAAATCTCACCAGCATTGAAAGCTGGCCCGTCTGGGTTGTGAAACTTCTTTGCTCCGTTCATAAAAATGCCTCCAAGGCGTTAGCGATGGAGGCAAGTCTACAGGGTTTCAGAAGGCTGTCAACCCCTTACTGACACATTTCACACGATTCAATACGAGTAATTTCACCAGCACCACGCATGGAGTAAATGTAATACAGAGACAGAATCTCAGGGTCTTCAAAAGCAATCCTGTGGATTCTCCCGATGTACTCTGGACTGTCATTCGACGTGAAGTAGAGGTTGATGCTCTGCCCTTGGTCGATGTACTTCTGACGCTGAGAGCACTGCATCAGGTGATCTTCCATTGGAATCTCAAACCCTGTGCGGAATACAGCCTTCTCTTCGTCTGTCAGCCATGCTACGTGCTGGACACTGCCTTTGCGTTCGTTCATATCCTTAACGCATTGGTTGATATCCAAACCTTTTTTCTTGATCAGTTGCAACAGCACCTTATTGATGCGGAAGAACTCACCACCAGCCGATTGCTTGGTGAAGCACATGGCAACGTCCAAGCCTACACCCTCAGAAGCTCCTGCCATCAACTCAGCGGTTGATTTGGTTGGAGGCATCATCAGCATTGTGGCGTTACGCTGTCCAAGCCCTACGCAGCCTACAGGCTCTCCCAGAGTGACAGCTAGCCAACCGTTTGCTGCATCAGCATCAGCACGGATACCTTTAAACACTTTGATGTTCAGCATCATTGCTTCCATGCTCGAAACACTCAGCATTTCAGTTTGCAGCAGGGTGTGCCAGCCCAGAACACCAGAGCCCAAGGCACGGAAGTGTTCAGTGAACAGTTGAATCTTAGCCATCGCCTTCTTATCGAAGTCAGACATTTCTGCCATGCACTCCAGATATTCACTGATGTTGCAGTCAGACATTACTTGTCCAACAAACACCAACTTCTCAGGCCAGCTACGGTACATTTCCAAATTGTAGTTCAGGATCACACAACTAAATGTGTAAATCTCGTTGCTTGGCAAGTTGGTTTCTTGGCAGAGATTGCTCGCTCTGGCTCGTAGTCCTGCACGTTTGAAAGCCTTAGCCAGCTTGCGGTTCATCTTGTCAATGAATGTGAAGTAGCCCTTACCACGTGGCATCTTAACGCCCAACATCTTGGCAAACTTACGAAGAGCCTCTGGATCACGTTCACGCATTTGGAAGACAAACTCATCGTCGATCAACCAGCCTACGTTATTCGATTCAGTACGTTCGTACAGGTAGTCAGCCACCTTGTCAAAGTCACCGTGTTGTGGGCGAAGGCTGTAAGCACAAGAGCCACGACGTGGACCCTGAGCCACTTCTTCCATCACGTTGATAATGTCACGAATCAAAGGCATCAGCCCTTGCGAACGTCCACCGCGAATTGGATCACCCTCAGCAGGCCAGTCATCCAAGCAGTAACTTGTACCGTGGCTGTGCTTCGTCAGGATTGCCGCTTCTGTTAGGAAGTCGTAACGATCAAACAGGTTGTTGCCTACGTTGCCACCAGCACAGCTTACAGTTGTTCCGCGTTTACGGATACCGCCGTTGGCTAGAAGAGGCGTAGACGGGCTTACAAAGCCATCCCACATCACTTGGAAGAAAGCCTCTTCCCAAGTTTTCCCCGCCCAATACGGAATCACGTTCCACCAAGTTGGATACTCTTTAGGGGCGTGAACTGCCAGAGCAGCAGCCACAGTTTTGAATCGGCTCTTCACTGTTTCGTTGTTGTACGAATACTTGTCGTAGAACAACTGGATGCCGCCTGTAGTGTACCAAGGTGGGCAGTCACCATCAATAATTTGTTGCTTTCGTAGTGTAGAGTAGTTAATCACTCTGTGTCCTCCGTTGTGTAGCCTACGATAAATCCGTGTTCATCCCAGCTAGATTCATATTCCATACCCATACCCGGTGTGAAGAAGTCCACCATCTTGTATGAGTCAGTTCCAAGTACAAACCAAGCCTCAATCGGGCTGCTCGCTCCGGGGAACGGTTCATCCAATCCAAGTCGTGTTGCAAACACGTTAAGTCTTACTTTGATATAGTTTTTGAAGTCGTCTTTGGTCATGCCATTCAACTTATCTTCAATGAATGCCAGATCAATAATCAAACACTCATGTTCGTAAGCGTATTGAATCGCCTTGTAAATCTGCTCAACACGTACAGTGTCTTCCCGCAGCGGGCGTCCCAGCTCTTTGTAGTGTTGGTTAATTGCCCAAGCTGCACCAAATCCATGCAAGTCTTCATCAATAGCAGATTGGTTAGTACCACGCACCACAACTGGAAGCTTGTTGTATCCGTTGGATTGGAAGCTTTTCAAGATTGCAAAGCTGGCAAACAATAGGGCAGTTTCTGTCATAGAGAAGACGATAACAGACAGTAACTTATCCTCACCGTTCAGCACACTCTCAAGCCATTCAACACGTGCGGCCAGTTCAGGGTTAGCAGCGTAGGCACGGTAGTGTTCGTCTTTGTCCAGTCCAAGTTGTGTGTTCAGTTGGTTGTAGAAGCGGGCATGAACTTGAAGTTCGAAGGCAGCGAATGCCGCAGCCATTGCTTTAGCTTCTGGAGTTGGGAACACCTTGATAAACAAGTTACCCCAGAACTCTTCACCAACGATCAACTCATACTTGAGGAACAGTTGAAGAACAAACTTAACGGCGTGAAGTTGGGCAGGTGTAAGATCGAACAAAAGTTGCATTCTGTCAAGCTCAACTTTCATTTCTGTGTTTGTCCAGAACTGTTTGTCGAACTGTTTGTCTGCGAATTCGTAGAACTGAGGGTAGATAGTAGCGTAGCTATCCGTCTCTGTCATGATACGAGTTTTGGCATTGAAATCGAACGGCAGCCCCATTGCTACCGTTTCTAGTTGGTCGGTCATTAATATTCCTTAATCGTCTGTAGGAGTTAGTGTGCCCTGATAACTCATCGTGCGAAGAGTATGTCTCAGGCTCTTGTCTTTTGTGGCTTCGATTTGGGCTTCCATACTGGCACAGCCTGTGGCGAGCCAAGCAGCGTCAGTACGCTCAAAGCCTTCAACACGAATGCCGTAGTATTCAATGTTGTTGATTGTTCTGTGGTTGCAGGCTACCAGCTCATAACCCAAACTCACATCAAAGCCGTTCGTCTGTAGAATTGCTTCGAATACTTTCTTGTTTTGTGTATCGTGTGCTTCTTTAAAACCATCAACCAGATTCAGGTCGTGGAAGCTCAGGGCGTAATCAGCCATTGGACACCTCCAACTCAATAAGCTTAACAGCTTCCATCATATCAAGTAGGTCAACAGTCGCTGCACCCAATCGTCTAAATGCTTCATACTCTTGTAGTGGAATACCGTACTTCTCTACGATGGACTGGAACTCACACATAGCGTTAAAGAAATCGTTAACGTACTCAGGGTTAGCTTCTGAGAACGGGCCGACAACCTTCAAAATCTCGATAGCAGTTGCTTCTTTCATTGTTGAACCTCATATTTCATGCATACGTTATTCGGGATCAATTGGCGGTGTTGAATCCAATTGACAAAATTACCACTCCAAAGATTACCTTTGCGGTCAGCATGGGTAACACCTTCTTCCCAAGTTTCTGGCAGTGCTGGCGAGTTGACTTCAAAGTCATACGCGAATCCATGTTGGTATTTATATGGAGCCATAGGTGACGCCTGATGCTCAAACGGACTGGCATGTACAGGTTCACTATCCACAAGGCGCTTGTACACCATCTGAGCCTTCTCAAGCGTATCATCCAGCTTACGGTAGCTCACTTGAGCACAGCAGCTAGAAGAGATTGCTAGAGCCTCTTCCAGAGTGACTGTTGGCAGCACTTGAGTTTTGTGGCTATAAGTTGGAAGCTCGCCACTGTAGTACATCAGGTTACCAACGCAATCACGAATACGACCTACGTAAGGTACATGCCACTCCCCCGGCTTCAACTCAAATGGTTCACTCGCCTGCAAAGCTTCCCACATCAAACGAGCAAGCTCTCTGATTTCAGGCTGTGCATCTGGATGGTTACGCAGCCAGAAGAAGTTGTCCATGCAAGTTGCTGTCATGACAGTTTTCATTGTCTGAAACGGCTCAAGGATACGGTTAGTTGCTTGTTTATGCAAGCCTACTTTAACCAGTGCCTCAGCAATACCAGCAGCAAACTTAGCAGCACTCTTCCATAGAAACTGTGCAGAGTGAGCCAGTGCGTCAGATAGAACATTTGAAGCTTGCATACCCGGCTCATTAACACCCCAATGAATCGGCATGGCTGGGTTGTCACGTACTTGTTTGATAATTGTAGCGACGGGAATAGCCCGCGAGGAAGCAGCATTACGTGAGAACAGACGGTGCGTCATGAACTCTCCGTGAATGAAGCGTTGATACTCCAGCTCCCACGTAACGATCATTTGACCATTAGGTGCGATAGAGTGTGCGATGATTTTTGCAGTAATTGTCATTATTTCTCCTTATAAAAGCAAAGGGAAACCTTTTTATGGGTTTCCCTTTTATAGGTTATTGCCTGTGTAGGAGGATATTATACCCCGACTTGCATACGCGAGTCAACAAATTTTCCTCTCAACATCAACTCTAGTTGAGCCAACACGCCGAATGCTTCATGAGCCTTGTGGAGCAGGCCAGACTCATGATCTACGCACTGATTGATATCAAAGCCGTCAACAACACGTTGCTTGATATGGTCTGTGCGGTGACGGCTTGCAGCCGCAGCCAGAGCTTCCTCAGCGTTTGGGAGGTTCTGCCAGTCATGGTCTTTGTAACCTTTGGCAGTTTGTGCCCAAGTCATGACGTTTGCCACTTCACGCAGTGCGAGTGGGAAGCCATCGTCAACCAACTCTACACGAATCTTACCAACCTTTCGAGTTTCAAGCTCAGGGCGGAACACGCCGAGAGTGTCAGAGCAGCCAGTCTCAACCTCAGAGCCCGGTTCAACAAGCGGAGTTGTGAACAGCTCCATGTGTTTACTAAAGTCAGTGGCGATACGACCAGAGCCAACTCCGCTTTCAACCACACCCACTTCACCCTCTTCGAAGAAGTTCCAGTCGGCACCATATTCGTAGGCTACGCTGCCAGTGTCATCAAACACATCACGCTTGCGGGTTAGGACTGTCCCTACTGGGATGCTTTCCCAGTGACCCAACAGGACGGCGGTATCGCCTGTCTCTTGACTCATCATTTCTTCAATTGTAAGTGTTCTTACTGTCATTCCTCGTCCTCCATTTCAACTACGATTGGGTCACAGCCCAATGCCTTTTCGAGGATAGCTTTAGTGCTTGCCACTTTGATCAGCAAAATCATGAGGGCTTCTTCACTTCCGCCGTGTTTTTGCAGCAGTTCGTCAAGGAACTCAACAGACTCTGCCAAACTTACCAAATCACGAAGGTTTACCTTATTCTCACTCATCAGTGTAAGTTCCTTCATCGATGCAAGACTCTTTAGTTGCTTGCAGGACAACTTGTAGAGCAGGGATGGTCAGCTCAGGATTGTCAGGGAAGCGCTCTTGCATAACAGCCAGAATGTGAAATGCCAGATCACCTTGCTCAGCAGTTAGTTTAATATTATACATCGGTGTCAACTCCCAGTTGGTTAGCCAGATCAAGTGCATTACCTGCTACTTGCATAAGAGCGCGAGTGATGCCAGCGATAAGGACTAGTTGATCCATAGCGCCCTCGGCAATGAGCCGTGTTGCGATATCACCAGCCAAGCCGGAGAACTCTTGGTACATAGCCTCTTCTTGTTCAGTCAGTTCGCCCGGTTCAAATTGTTTGATAGTAATCAGTTTCATACAGATTCTCCTTTGCTAGTTTGTAGTTTGTTGAAATATCGGCGGACGCAGTATCCACGACCAATACTCCAGACTGTGCAGCCGATTGTAGCGACAGTAGAAGCCACTGTCAAGTCTTTAATGAAACTGAATGTCACCATTGTGATGATCCAGCTTCCTACCATACCAATGCCAGTATTGGACACGGTTTCTTTCAACGATTGTGCTTTACTCTGTGCCATTTCCGCCTCCATAACGAATGAGGGGCCATCATACGATAGCCCCTCTCTTGTGTCAAGCGTATTTTTTGGTCAGGTAATCAAGTGACACAGGACATGGCAAGCCAAAACCATCATCCACTTCGTTCAGCATCATAATGCCACGGAAGTGTTGGTTGCCTTGGTGGCCCTTGTAAGCTTCGTCGTGAGGATAGCACGCACCGTTGATGATGCCAATGCGGTATTTGCCATCAAGCTGGTTGTCAGCGATTGCAATGTCCAACACTTGCTTGTGCCCAACCACGAAAGAAGAGCCTACAGCCTTCAACTGTGCAGCAGCATTACCAGCACGTGGACGACCATTCATTGGGTTGACCAAGTAGTGGACGTAGTAGATACCGTCAATGCAAACTGGTTTCAGATAAGGGGCAACTTCCCAACCATATTGCTGAATATTGAGTGAGTCCACACCGACAAGGCCGTACAACTCTGGATTATCGTTGGCGTAGCGGTCAAACCGATCTTCGTGATTGCCCGGACAGAATACCATCTTAGGGTTATAAACCTTCTTTTTATTTGCACGTTGTTGCTCCTGTAGTGTGATGACTGGAGCCATCAACTTCTTCATGCCTTCGTGACCAGCACGAACATCGTCAATGACACGACGACCTTCCATCACTTTCTTGCCCTTGTCGTAGCTGGAGAGGCTTGGGAAATCCCAGTGGTCGCCAATGTGGACAACAACATCAGGCTTCTTGTCAGCAATGTACTGACCGATATAGCCCATGTATTCAAGGTCTTCTTCTGGCTTGGCCTGTGTGTCTGCGATGATCAAATGCTTCATACTCATTTACCCTCCTTCAAAATTCTAGTAATTTGTTCTCTACGCTCTTTTACTGTGCGTGCAGGAACCTCACCCTTCTTGATGATCCACGCTTTCACCACATCTGCTTTCTCTTTGCAAATGGTAATCGCTTGTTTCTCGATTGCAGCATCCTCGTGTGACATACCTTGACGTTCAGCAAGGGTCTTGATCTTGTGACATGGTTTGCACAGGAATGCCAAGTCCTCTTTACGGACAAAGACAATCCCTTCGACAAACTGTTGAATGTCACTGATCTTTCTCAGAGAATGTTCACCAGTCCTGTGATCCACTTCCATATTCTTTAGGATGTGTTCCTTCTTGCAAATCTCACAAACCCCGCCCCAAACTTTAGGACGGCCTTTGCGTAGTTTCACATTAGGATTGGTAATCATCTTGCGAGCTTCTTTAACAAACTCAAGCTTGACAGGGTTCTTCGACCAGAGGTATCGCCGGATTCCGCCACGAATCCAGCTTAGATACATTGCCTCGGTCTTCCAGATTTCTGGATACAACTCCCAAGGACGGGTATCACTCATACAATGCCCAACTTCTCAAGCATCACAGCAACATCGATACGGTCATCTTCCCAACGACGCATGTGAGCACAATCAAAATACATCTGCATGATTTCAAGGGCGTCTTTGGTGTGGAGAACACCGTCATGAGCCATGTACGTCACCGTCTCAGGATACCAGCTTTTGTATTGGTTGTACATAGCTGTCAGAGCTTCTTTGTCGTTGGTTGCGTCTTTCAGCACGTTATATGCTGCTACTTCACCAAACGTTACACTCTTGCCTGCTTTGTCCTGTGCAATCTTCCACAGGTCACACCCATGATAGTTGTCCACAGAATCACCGTAGAGCGCTTGGTAGTACAGCCACAGTCTGCCAGTACCCTTGATGCCTTTCCCTTCCTTGTGCAGCTCACCAAAGCCTTTAATCAGGATAGGTTTGATCATCTTCGCAGGGTTCCACAGCCAGCCAGAACAACCCAGTGCATCTTTGTCTTCTGTTACAGTGATGATACGAGTATCAGTCTTAAAGCCTTCATACGAACGCATAGACTGTTTGTCGTCCACTTCCATACCATTGACAATGCCAGCTTTCAGCTCACCAATCAGATACGCACGTAGTTCTTTCAACTGTAAGGGACGGATAGTGTCTTCACGGTTCTCTTTATATTTCCCGCCGAGTTTACTCTTGCCCGCCCATTTACCAACTGTTGCAACGTGAGTCATTGGCAAAGGAATCAAGTCACGGAAATTGTTCTCACCGCCGATGTAAATCTCACCTTTGGTAACACCAGTGCGAGTGTGGTAGCCCTTGATCATATCGCGAATCAAGCTCTTCCCATAACTAGAATGTCGCGGGTCTTGTACGTCAGTGATGGTGTACATATCCTCAGTGTGGTCAGTGCCAGCCAGATAGGCTCTGAACTCTGTGCGGTTGCTCCACTGTTCGATCACACCCTTTTCGATATGCTGTGTTTTGATACTCTTCTCTTCGTTTGCCGCTGCTGCCTTGTATGCAATGCTGTCTGCGTCAAATACTAGAATGTCCTCGCTCATTGTTTTCCTCCCAATAGCAAAAGGCTACCGAAATGGGTAGCCCTTTGTTTAAATCATCCTCTTACTGACTGCGGTAAGACTTAGTAGATGCCGAGGCGCTCAACATTGCCCATTCCATACCAACAGCGTCTGCTACGAAGCCACGTGTTGCACCAGCGGAGATACCGTAGGCTGCACCAGTAACAACTTCGTCAATGTTTGCAGCGAGGAAAACGATTTGGTATCCTTTCTCTTCTGCTTGTTTGACCAGCTCTTTGATCTTCGCACCGCTGTACTCTACAGAAGCGTTCTCATGACCATCGGTGAAGATGTTGATGATTGCTTTGTCTGGAGCATCTTTCAGCACTTTAGAGAGTGCTGTGCCGATTGCGTCGTTCATCGCGGTCATACCACCCGGCTGATACGAGGCTTCGGTCAGGTCTTGTACGTCAGCCAGTGCGACGGCATCCAGTGTAAGGTGTACACGGTTGCTGAAGGTGTACAGGGTAACGTCAGCAGCGCCTTCGATCTTACGTTGCTCTGCAATCAAGGTGTTGAAGCCACCGATCACATCACCACGTAGGTGGCCCATGCTGCCCGATTCGTCAATTACGAACACGATTTGTACTGCATTTGGATTTGTCATTGTCTCTCCTTTATTAATCATTACTGAGCAGGCCGAGGACACCCCAGAGGATATACCAGCCAAGTGCGATGTTAACTCCCGGCACTACAACGTCAATCACAACGCAAGCCCAGAAAATAAACCAGAACAGATTCATCATTATTCCTTTTGGTAAGTGGTGAAGGCACATCTTACAGACTGTACCTTTCCATGTCAACAATTAAATCACATCAAACTTCTCGTACACCACCCAACCACCTTCAGTCTCTGGCCCTACATTGTCGATCACGTAGGCACCAGCTTTGAAGTAGAATGGATATTCCTTCCATGCTTCGCTCACCTTCAAATGATAGCCGAAGCCTTCAAGGTTTATGTGAAGCTCACCAGAGGAATCAACCTCTAAGCGGTATTCGAACGTCTCACCTAACGGACAAGGAACAGATAGCACCTTGACTGCTGAGTCTGTAGGATTAGCTCTTAAATCAACCCGTGCAACACCGTTCCACCATGTAACCATCAAGAATGGATTAGGCGCTTTGTGTGCGTGGATTTGACCTACGATCACCTTACCAGAGCTTGGTGCCAGTTCAACTCTTACAGTGCCATACATTGCGTGTGTCACGCCATCGGCTAGCCAGTTGTACGGCTCACCAGACTCAGGAAGTGTTTGACGACTCTCTGTGCGTGGACTGGAGCTGCTACCGGATGTATCACCTAACACAGAACACCAGTAGTTTGTATGACCTTTTGGGTCTGTCCATACCAAATCTTGTGGAGGTTTTTCAGGGTACAAGTAAACTTGCCCGTGTGCTGTGATATTGCCAAAACTAAACATCATTTACCTCGCAAAGAATAGCGGGGCATAAAGCCCCGCCTCTTGTGGATCAGAACGGCACGTCGTCGTCAAAGTCGTCGCTGTCAGGCGCTGGAGCGCTTGGAGCAATGCCCGTTGGCTTCGCAGCCTCAGCAGCTTTTGGCTTGTCGCCATCAGCCTTCCAACCTTCACCGATGATGGCTTTCAGCGGGCTGTCTTTAACAGTGCCGTCAGCTTCAGTGCTGGTGAAGTTTACAGCTTTACGCTGATGGTTCTTGATGCAAGCACGTGCTTCCAGAGCAGCGGTCTTGTCAATGTTGTCATCCCACATTTGAACCAGAGCCAGTGTTACACCTTCTGGCAGAGTTGGATGTGGCAGACCTTCTGGAACCATCCCAGCGATTTTGATATCTTCCTTGAAGAAACCTTTATCGTTGATGTACAGACGAATCTGGAACTGTACAACTTTGCCAAGCAGTTCGTCGAGACGTTCTGCCTTGAACAAACCATCAGTGTCCAGAAGCCCCGAAGCATCAGCCAGTTTGTGCAGTTGGCTGTTTTTAGCCAGTGCCCACTTTGCAGCACCCGGCTTGCCTTGGTTGTGGTTCATCGAACGCAGGTTGAACGGCTTCTGCACCAGACGATTGAACTCACCGTTCAGGATCAGACGCAGAGGCATTGGCTTGGATTCACCAGTGAAGAAAGCACCTTTGTCTGCCATGATCTGAGGGAAGTCCACAGAGATTGCCACTTGCTGCACATCCTTCTGCTTGTAGCGGAAGCACATGTTGCCTTCGAACAGTTCAAAACGAGCGTTCTCACGGTTGGCCTTGGCGATTACAGCCTCTTCGCCTGCTTTAGTACCGTCGTACTCAGGGAAGCGTTTTACCCATTCAGCGTCAGTAACGAGAATCGCTGCGTCATCCAGCTTTTGAAGGCCGAGGTCGTAGATACCAGTGATGATACCCGGCAGCGAACGCTGCTTACCGCCACCAGCCACTTCAACCAGATGTGCGTTGAGGGCTTTGTAGTCCACAACCTTACGGTTTTCAGAGCCAGCAGTAGTGTTGTTACCAGTTGTTTGAAAAGCCATTATGTTTCTCCTATCTAAATACCCAATCACGTGGGCGAGTGAGGGGCCAAAACGACCCCCATTGTTTGTTGATTGATCAGATCAACGAATTTCTTTCTCGGCGGTGTACGAGAAGATACGAATACCTTTACGCTTACCACCCAGAGCCGCCTTCAACTCACGTGCATACTCACGATCCGAAGATGTGGCTACGATTTCGTCGTTGGCGTTGAATACTGCGTATGCCGCTTTGGTTGGCAGGGTTTCTACCGCTTCCACTTTCTTAGGCCAAACGTAAGCCTTGTAGTGGTCTTCCAACAGATACTGGGTAAGCCCTTCAGCATCTTTGAATTGGCGCCATTGTCCACGATGATGCTTTGGAAAGTCAAGACCAGTATAGGTCACTGTCTCACCATCTTTGAACCCGTGATCACCGTTGGTGCGTTCACCTACGACAACAACCTTATCACCTTTTTCAAGTGCCATGTAAATCCTCCTTCGTGTGTGGAAAGCGTATATTACGACAGTTTTTCTTGGCTGTCAACAAGTTTCACTTCACGATCAGCAAGATATTGCTTGATCCCTTTGGCGTTCACGTACTCGTAACCGTCAAGGATGAAGTTGTAGGCGTTACCAATGCGAGTGATGGTTTCACCAAGAGCGTACATATGGTAACGCTCCTTGCTTGTTACGGTATACTGGCTCATGCCAGCAACTCTTTGAAGCGCTCAGCTACTCGGCCCAGACGGGAACTCGATTCAGTGGCAGCTTCCAGAAGCTTGGTGCGTTTCTGGATTTCAGCTTCGTGTTCAGACTTCTGAACTTCGATAGCTGCTTGAGCCACTTCCAGTTGAGCCTGTGCGTCAGTGAAACCTTTCAAGGCTTCAGCCACCAGTTGGTCTGGAGTTTTGCTGGCCTTCTTGCCGAATAGGTCAGAAATGGCAAACTGGGTTCCTACGGTTGGTTCGTTGCGAGTAGTCATTTTGTTTCCTCCGATGTGTTTGATGTGGTGAATTGTAGAGACTTCCCTGTCCCTTGTCAACACCTTTTAGTGAATATCTGAGTAACGGTCCCCAAATTGTGTTTCACAGTCCAGCTTACGACGTAGGCCGTAGTCACTGTTCACCTTGTATACAGCGTCCTTGATGATCTTAGCGATCTTAGCACGGTTCTCTTCAGTGTCACGCATACAGATGATGCATTCGTCGTGGAACGAACCTGTCAGGCGCTTAGCAGCAATGCCCCATTCTTCCACCAACGCTGTGAGGATGTTATCCACCCACATGTCAAAGAAATAGCTACCAGTACCTTGAGCCAGTGTAGAGAATCGGTCAGACTCTTTACGCAAGCTGTAGCAGAACCCGTTGATAGGGTTGATCAGCCACTTGTTACCACGTGCATCCTTGAATACCACCTGTTCATCAGCAATAGCCTTAACAGACCAGTTCAGCTTCCAGTAAGCTTCGTGGAGGATTTTACCCTCTTCCAGAGCAACACCAGCAGCTTGAGCAATCTTCGCAGCACCAGCATTATACACGGATGCATAGTTGGTTGTCTTGCCTTTCTTACGAGCAGCCTTAGCGTTCGCACTCTTCTTGCCTTGCTTGAAGTCATCAAACTCCTGTTGCGTAATCATCTTGGCAATCAACGCCATGAGGATGTGCGGGTCGAAGTCATCAGCCTGCATGGTTGCCACGTACTCAGGGTCATGAGGCAGCATGAAGTGGTGCTTAACACGGTCTTCAAGAGACGACATGTCAGAGCCCACCAGAATCTTTTTCAAGCCTGCAATCAACGATCCACGAATGTCGTAGCCATAAGGCTTATCAGTACCCGGCAAGTTTACCAGCTCACGGTGCTGTACACGCAGGGTGTTTGTGAAGCCACCAATACGAGCCTTCAGGTATTTGCCATCCGTCATGTCACGGAAGAAGCCCTTGAGGACGTTACGGCGGTTCTCAGCAACCTTGTAGTCAGCGTACACCTTAATCGCTGGCACTTCCTCAGCGAGGTCTATGAGGCTGTGGCACAACTCTTTACCGTCATCACCACCAACAGAGATTTGAGGAATCGCACGCTCTTCTGGTCGTGCATTCTTCCAGCGATCCCACTGGTATTTGTTGGCCTTACCTTGTGGCTTGGAGGCTACCCAAGCATTGAACGCCACTTCATCCTTTTCATACTTGAAGGTTTGAGGAACCCATCCCTTGCTAAACAGGAAGTCCTTAACCTGTGCCGGACTACCCGGATTCGGCTCTTCATTCTTGTTCCATACACGGTAAAATGGATTACCGTATTCGTCATTGCCGTCTTCTGGATCAACATACACCATGACAGCACCAGTCTCAGGGTCTTTATCACCCTCAGCCAGTAGACGCATTGTTTCATCCCACTTCACCCAATGGGCGTTGCGATCACCATTCTTCTTGAATGGATCAGCCTTTGGCTGGCTCTTCTTGACATATTTAGGAACCATCGGCATAACAGCAGCCAAACCTTCCCGAGCGCTGGCTACGATCACTTCCAGCTTCTCAAGTGCCTCACGGCAGTGTTCTACGTCAACTTCCCAGCGTGTACTCTCTTGCAGTGCCGCACAATCCATCTTGAACATCAGAAACGTGAGGATGGAATCAATCGCGTGTTCTACGCTACGACCAATCATGTCGTCAATTGGAATCCATTCATCTTTGGAGATACGAGTGCCACCAACATTGATAATGTTGCCAGTCTTTTCGTCTTCTTGTCCGTTGTCGATCAGGTCTTGGGCACGCGTGTACATGTCCACCAGACGCTCACGCAGGTCATCCCACAAAGCAACGTTAATCTTAACGTCCTCTTGGCAACGATGTTGCATACGGTCAAGGAACTCTTCAAGGCTTTCGTCTTCACCCTGTTCCCAGCTATCAATCGTAGGCTTGGCAATGCCGTAGTCTTCGAAGAAGCTATCCAAACCGTGCATACGACGATCAGGGCTCAAGTACCAGCTCAGTGCAAGCGTATCGATCACCATCAGATCGTCAAGGTTTACCTCAGCCGCTTTCAACTCTTCGGCCAGCAACAGCTTCACCAGCTTGGCGTCATAGCCAATACCGTTGTGCATTACAACTGGAATGTTGTTGACAATATGGTATTTGAAGAATGCCACCACTTGTTCTTTGTAATCTCGGCCAGCACGATCTTTCTTGTCACGGCGAACAGTCGCTTCAATGAAAGCACCTTGAAGCTTTGGACTCTGCATCTTGTACGACATAACGTGCATGGTTGTTACGGTATCCAGCAGACCATCAGCTTCGAAGTCGCAGACAGATGCCAGATGCCAGTTGGTAATTGCTTTCATGTAACCCTCCTTAAACGATGAGGGCCACTATACCGAAGCATAATGGCCCTGTCAAGCTTAGTCGTCTTGTGCTGCTAACGCTGCCAGATACTCTTCCTTCACCTTTGGATTCCGATCAAGGTAATCGTCAAGGTCGTACAGAGTGTGTACCTGATTGTCGTAGAAGTATTTGCCAGCTTGTGGCGACGTGTTACCCGTCCAACGACACTTGGTCATCTTCATGGTTGTCACGTTTCGTTCTACCTCGTTTTCAGCCTCTTTGTTACGTGTGAACAGCAGGTTGCAAGCAGCCGATTTGAAGATTGCAGACGATCCTTGGAAGTCCTCTTCGAACAGGTCAGCACCAGCAGAGTTAGCCTTGCTGCCACCAGCGCTCTTACGAACGTGGTTGATCAGGATAAAGCTTACATCATGGCTCTTCACCATGCCTTTGAGCCACTTCATGAAGACAGCTTGCTCTTCGTTGCTCATACCGTCCATGATATCTTGAAGCGGGTCAATGATGATCACCTTGCACTCACATGCAACGATAAGCTCCATGATCTTCTCTTTGATATCATCAATCGAGCCATCACGCTCTTCAACCAAGTGCCAACGGTGCGATCCGTCAGGCAGGAAGAACAGCTCTTGAGCTTTGGCTTCAACGTCTGGACTATTCAACAGCTCCAGCTTCTCAGCATCATCCTCAATCAGGTCAAGCTTCTTACCGATGTGTCGAGACAGCATCTTGTTGCCGTACTGGGCACAATCCGATTCAAGCGACAGAACACCCGGCTTGTGTGGACTATGGAAAATCCAGTGGTAGACACATTCATCTACGATTGTTGATTTACCTGTACCAGACGCAGAGCCCAAGTTGGTGATGGTTTTAAGTGGAATACCACCAGCCATCATCTTCTGCACTTTCTTCATGAATGGCGGCAATGGAATCTTTGGTGTAACAGCCGCTTTCTTCATCAAGTTCATCAGAGAGCCAGAACCAACAATACCCGATGGGGTATAAGGCACAGCCTTGTAGAACTCTTGAACAAAGTTAAACTCTTTGCCTACAGCAATGTTACGGTCCTTGTCCCACATATAGCTGTTAGGGTCTTTCATGGACATTTCCATGATGTACGCCTTGCCTTTCGGCAGAGCTTTACAAACCTTCTCAGCAGCCTCACGGCCAGCCGCATCGTTGTCCATGCAGACGATGATACGTTCGAAGCGGTTGAACCACTCGTATTGCTTTACAATCTGCTTCTCGCAGCCTGTCTCACCGATGGTGGGAGATACAACTGGGATTGGATCATACTGTGTTCCATTTTTCGAGTTGTTACGGTTGTTGGTGTCAGCCAGCATCTGGAATGCAGACAGTTGGTCAACCTCACCACCAACGATCAGGCAGTATTTACCACGTGCCCGAATAAACTTGAACTGTCCAAACAAGTGACACTCTCTACCAGTCTCGCCTAGCGGACCCGGTGTTTTGAAGTCTTTTGGATGCGCACGTCGCTTATAACCAGATAGGACAAAGCCATGATCGTTCTCAGCCTCTGCCGTGGTTGGATAGCACTGTACGGCCACTTCACCAGTTTTGGTGTCAATCTCATGACGAACGCCAAATGCCGCAGTTGTATCTTTACGAATCCCACGATACCCTTTCGAGTCGGTCGTGGTGATTTCTTTCATTCTTGCGTGAATTTCATCATTGAACTCAGCACCCACAATATTGTACTCCTGCTCTTCTACCACACCATTTTCTTCCAACCATTCCTCAGACGGAATAGTGAAACCTCCGCAACCACCAAAGCAGTGAGCACCCTTGTGTCGGCCATCTGTATCTTTGCCGTATACCATCAGGTTATCACCGCTACGGTCGTGGCCCTTCTCGACACACTTTGGGCAAGCTACCTTGCCATATTGGTATAGATCGATGCCGTATTTCTCTGCAATTTCAAGACTCGTCAAGCAGTGCCCTCCAGAATTGTTATAGTTACTGATAAACTAGAGCCATACTCTGACAAGCTTCGTTCAATCCTCGTCTTTGCTACATCAGCAGCAGACCGCCCTGAGAAGGTGATTGTAGAGCTTGAGACTGAGTACGGGAATGTCGTAGTTCGTGTTACAACCAATAGCGTCACGCTCATACTACCTCCACTTCCATTGGATCAAAGTGCAGTGCGTCCAGAGCGTCTTCTGGGTCTTGCTCTGGATCGAGGTCAACACACAATCCGCCATCAGGCCACACCTTGGTGATAACACCAGTCCAGCCAATCAGATTGCCTTCTGCTGCCACGTTGGTTTTGTCGTAAGAGTCATATACAACTTTGATGCGATCACCAGCTTTCATTCATGTTCTCCTTTCTTGTGTTTACGTTTACGACGGTATTTTGTACGGTCGCGTTCAACCTTGGGGATGTTAACACGTCGATTCGGTCCTGCCAAGGGATTTCTTATCTTATTGTCCAACGTCGTATTCTCTCAGGAATGTATGAAGAGCAGAGTCTACCACAAACCTCTGGCTGTCGATAGCATTTTCTATATGAATCAAGAACATAGGACCGTGTATCCCTTGTGCGGACTGGACACGCACAGTGTAGCTACTGTCCCGCTGCTGTACACGCTTCTCAAGAGCGTCACAGAAATTAAGGATTTGACCTTCGGTAATCATAATATCTCCTATCTATAGGCGTGAAAAAGCCCCACCATCGGTAGGCCGAAAGGCAGGGCTCAGTCATTGGTTTCATGCTAACGACAGCTCGGTGCATTGCCAGCGTCCGTCACACAGATACGTCTCAACGTGTATCCAAGATTTGGAGAAGCTTTGTAGCGATACTGGTTAAAGCTTTAAAAGGTTGAGGGTTCCCGCCCGAAGCGGAGAGCATCTTAATCTTTTAGCTTTGCAGCTTTCCTATTTGAACTTTGATCTTAGTCAATGCTTGGATAGGGCGTAGCAGCCCCATCAATCTATGCTTAGATTTGGTTAGAATACCATTCTTAATAGGCTCCCCGGATATACCCCCGAGGAATGGGTTGCGTGAATTTAGGCAATTCGTCGCAGCATGGTAAACTTGTTTACAACTCTGTTAGGCTTCGATCAGAGTCTTGGCGTTTGCCTCAGACAGAGCGAAGTCCACTTCAAACAGGAAGCCATTGATATCTGCTTCCATCTTGCTGATCACAGCTTCCAGACCGCTTGGATCAAGTGGTGCGGTGATGTTCGAAGCGGTGTAAGGCTTGCTGATGGCCTCCAACTCTTCTTCGGTAGCCTTGCGATCCTTACCGACAGCAGCTTGAATCATGGTGTCGATACGGCCTTGCATTTGAGTGTTGTTACGTTCGATAACAGAGCGAACCTGACCCAGTTGTTGCTGGAGAACAGCCTGAAGGGCACGCTCTTTATCGATAGAGCCTTTACGCTCAATGGCCTCAGCCACAGTCAGCTCTTTACCGTTGATGGTGACGGTGGTCACAGCATTCGAACGGATGATTGCAGCCTTAACTGCTTGGCGACGGGCGATCAGGTCTTGAACCGATTGCAGGTTTGCCTTCAACAGATTGGTGGCTGTCTGAAGGTCTTGACCATTGGTAGTCTTGCCACCAACAGTAACAGTTGCGAAGACGCTCTGTCGAGTGGCTTTCTCGATGCGATCATTCAGGGATTTTACTTCAGCCAAAGCGCGTGTAATGGAAATCTGTGCCATCTTTATATTCTCCTTTGATATTTGATTTGGTCATTGTAGCAGGTTTTTGTCTGCTGTCAAGCGTTATTTAAGATTGCAAATGGATTATCGTCAATCCAGATAGCAACCTTCACTTTCTGTGCAGCCATGTAAACCTGCTTTGCTTGACCAGAAGTGTAATACACCTTGAAACCTTTGTCAACCAGAAATTGTAAATCTTCTGGATATGTCTGAGGCGTTCGCCACGTACACACAACCACGTGGTATCCGCCCTTCTCCAGAGCCAGCATCACCTGTAGCCATAGAGGTTCGTTATCACTGATCGTTTCGTCATAGTCAATAGCTATGACGGGAGCGTCCCGCCCTAAGAAGTCTGTCCGTGCCCAAGGATCAAAACCCGGCATCATAACACCTGCTTGAAGTAGACCAGATTACCGCAGAGTGTGCAAGCTGCTTTGTAGTAGGATTCATGATAATCACTCTCGTAAGTGAGATCACCTTGCTTAGCTTCGAACTCACTTTTACACGTGCCGCACCGTCCTGTGTACTTTCTCTCAGCAGGCAGCTCGCCTCTCTTTGTCATCACGATAGCCATTATTGAAACCTCAGCATGGACGTTTCCAGTTCACGCACAATACCATCAGAACTCACCTGACGCAACACACGCAGGGCGAACTCACTGCCAGTCTCATGTATAGCAGGGTGCATATTATAGCCCAAGTCTTGCAGCACAGCGGTACGCTCAGAAATCCGCAGTGCTTTGAATGCTGCCATCAGTTCGTTATTCATTTGTATACCCCTTGTCTGTATTTGAGAACCAAGTGCTGCCTCATGCACTCGTATCCAATTGGAATTCCTAAGCTGCTGTGTAGCAACTCACCACGCCCACCCGCTTTGACACAAGCCATCTTCATGTCATCGTAATGACTGGCCTGCACTACAAAGATGCTACCGAACATTGCCACAGCGAATAGCCCCAAGCCTACAACGAATTTCATTTCCTGTTCCACCAAAGGGTTTTGCCTGTCAAGGCTTCATAAGCCTGCCTGTCCGCAAGGCGACATTTCTGTGTGAGATAAATAGGGTTGATACCCTTCTCCATGCAGTATGCCTTAGAATTGCAGGCCATGTCAAAGAATTCTACAAGATTTCCTTCACAATCTTCAAGAATGTAGCCATGCTCAGTCTTGATTAGCCACCACATTACAAGCCCCAAGCCTGCATGTTGGTGTAGATTACAGTGTTAGTCATGATCTGGTCAAGCAGAAACTCACGACTTCCCGTTTGGATTGTTAGGTCTTTGGTAATCAGAATGTTGCTTCGCGTCTCTACATCATTTGCCAGCACCATGTCAAGGTTGCTGTTGTGCATTGAGTTGAAGGCTTTAGCCACCTGTTCAACCTTGCTCGCATTGTGTGTGGTCTTGAAGCCAGCCACAATGATATCAGGACGACGTTGCTTGATGAGCGTCATCATCTTACCTTGCACACCCTTAAGGGTCACAGGGTAATCCTTAGAGCTTGATAGACGTGTCTCGTATGTGTATAGGTTGTCCACATAGAAATCACAGACAGCCGCATTCATGACGATGGCTTTAACGTCTTCATTTGGTAACAGCACATCAAGTATAAAGGTTTCAACGTCCTCATTGGTGAGCAGGGTGCTGTTCGAATCAGCCATCTTTGTCAAGATCAACTGGGGCTTAAGCGTGCCATTGTCTGCAAACATTGCGTGAAGCTTCTTAGCCGTACCACCAAAAGCTGGTGCAGCTAGCGCCAGATGGCAGGAAATAGGGTTGAACGTACCACCACCAATGATTACAACCTTGCTCATTTCTGCTCCTTTGCCCATTGGACAGCTCGTTTAATGACGTTCCCATGACAGGGATTTGGAGAACAATAACAGGCCAATCGTTTTCCGTCAAGGTCTTTCAGCATTTCGATTGTGATTATTCCTAATCGTATCTGCTTCCAAAGATAAATTCTGTACCTGATTATTGCATCCGCTACGCTCTCAACAATAATATCTGCCTTTGTCCCTTTCTTGTGGCTGAACGGGTTGCCCCATACACTGCCCCTTCCTATATAGACAACATCTGCATCTGTTTTGTCGATATTCCTTACGTTAACCACTTGGCACATACTTTGCTCCTATCCAAAATCAGTTTTGTGTTGTCGAGATAAACCAATCCCAAGGCTTGCCATACTGATTAACATCAGCCTCGACATGCCTACAGGTTTATCTCATACGCTATCCAAAATTCAGATTGCGAGTCGGCAGCATGGGCTGCTATAGATTGTGGTCCTTCCTCTGTGTTAGAGTCCGCCGTTCTGTTCCCACATTCAACCTCAGTTGCCCCTAACGGCTTACCTCTTCATAGGGCGTACACTCGCAGGACGGTGAGTGAAGCCTTTCGGCTGACATGTCTCTCTGCGACGGATGAATAGTAACACGGAAATTCTTTGTGTCAAGGGCTTGACAGCTTTCCTTTTTCGTATAAGATGGCGGCACATTAACGACGGAGGACACAACATGAAGCACACAACCCTACCACCAGTACAAACCAAGCCTCTGTCTGCTGCACAGATGCGAATCAGTGAATCGAAGCGTAACCAAGCAGTGCGTAAGAAGGCAACACAGATTGGTTATGTAGTAGGTGCAAACATCGGAAATTAATTTTCCAAAAGGTGTTGACAAGAATCAAAATTGCTATAGAATGGCCCACACTTAAACACACAAAGGAGAAACAAAATATGTCTAAAGTTACTATTGCTGCTGCTGTCCTCGCTGGTCTGACTCTCTCGGATCGTCTGGTTGAACTGGGTGTTCAAGACGAAGCCGTCTTCAAAGCTATTGGCGACCTTGCCGGTGCTCTGGGTGAAGTGATGGCTGTCACTGAAAAGGTTGACCTCGCTGTTGGTCTTGTCTCTGCCGCTCAACTGGCAGACGACGAAGACACTGTAATGCGTGGTCTGGCTGCTATCAAGGCTGTGACTTCTGATCTGGTGTCTGACCAAGACAAGATCATGGCAGCAATGCTGGGCGACATGTCGGAAGAAGAAGCCATCATGATGCGTCTGCTGGCTGAACTCGGCGCTGCTCTGCGTTAAGAAACACTCTTGCCCCCTGCAACGGGGGCATTTTTACGCCCTAATTTAAGGAGATTTTATGTCTGAACGTGCTCTTGCCCGTGTTGTTACCATTGACGAACTGGTTGCCATTGAAGGCGCTGATCGTATCGAGCTGGCTATCGTTGGTGGTTGGCAGGTTGTTGTACAGAAGGGTTTGTACGAGCCAAATAAAACATTGGCCGTATATTTCGAAGTGGATTCCCTGCTGGATAGTGAGCGCCCATACTTCAACGATACTGCAAACTGGAGTTCTAAACTACTCCATAGTGTGGATGGCCGTACTCATGCACGGGTCAAAACCATGAAGCTGCGTAAGCAACTCTCTCAGGGTTATATGATCCCTCTGTCTGAAACTGGTCTAACTGCAAAGGTTGGTGATAACCTTACCAAAGACCTCGGCGTCATCAAGTACGAAAAAGCCGAAGAAGCCAGCATGAACAACTCCGGTGGCACTGGTGTCAAGTCGGGTACATCGGCTCTGGGCTTCCCTAAGATGATCCCTAAGACTGACCAAACCCGAGTGCAGAACATCACTCACATGTACAACAAAGCTGTTGAAGAAGGGGAAGAATTTGAAGAGTCGTTCAAGTTGGACGGAAGCTCTCTTACTGCGTTTGTTCATGACGGCGTGGCTGGTGTCGCTTCTCGTAACGTCGGTTTTCGGGTTGAAGCCGAAACACGCACTTTGGTTGCTACTATCAAGCGTTTCATTTCTCATGTGCGGACTCGCGGTCTACGTGCTGCAAAGTGGGAGCGTGTAATCCCTAAAGACGACAATCAGTTCACTCAGATTGTTGCTGAGCAAGGCATCATCGAAGCGATTCGTCGCGATGGCCGTAACATCGCTGTACAAGGTGAGCTGGTTGGTCCTTCGATTCAGAAGAACTTTGAAGGCATGGACAAGAACACCTTCTTCTGCTACGATGTGTACTTGATTGATGAGCAGCGTTACATGCTGCCTGCTGAGCGACTTGAGTTCTGCACTGATCAAGGCGTGAAGCATGTGCCGATCAACTTCACTGGTAAGCTGCAAGCTCCAGATGTTGCAGGTGCTATCACCCGTGCAGACGGTCCCTCTGGACTGAAAGGTAAGTACCGTGAAGGCTTCGTGTACAAATCGACCACTCGCGACTTCTCGTTCAAAGTGATCAGCAACGCCTACTTGCTCAAGGAGGAATGATGGAGTACGCTACTACAATTGGGGTAGACGGCCTTAAGTTCACAGACCGTTGGAACGATGAGTTACTTGTCGAGTTTAACAGCCAAGGTCGTATCGAAGTTTCAGTGCAAGGAACTTATGTCCTTCTTGAGAAGCCTCAAGTTTTAGACTTGATCCAAAACCTCGTAAAACACATAACAGATATGGGAGAGTGAAATGGTTAAGGTTGTGGAAGTGGCACCTGCTAAGCGTACTACTTGTTATAATTGTCGTGCTATTCTTGAGTACAATTTCTCTGACATTGCTGAAGAGTGCGTGCGTGATTATACTGGTTGTAGTGATACGTACTATCGTATTGTGTGCCCAGTTTGTAACCTGAAAAACAATGTAAGTCGCTGGCGTTAATTCGTAGGCAAACAAAAGGCCCGAAGCATCACTGCTTACGGGCCTTCATTCTTTCTCTAAGGTCATCAATCTCACGTCTATTCCTTTTAACGTCATCATCCAGCAACTCGTATCTCTTATTCGCTAGAAACTGCAAAGAAGTTACTTGTTCCTGAAGGTTGTTGATTTTTGATTCATACTTCCTGTCGATGGCCGAGAGCTGTCTCTGGTAATCCTGCTTCGCTACTTCCAACTCTAGTTGGCTCGTTTTGTTATTATATGTGGGGAAAGCCAGAAGATACATGCAAAATAGGAGTGCTGCAAGAAGACTACCAACTGCGGCCATCCAAGGCCATTCTGTTCTTCTTGTCATAATGAGACTCCTGTTAGTTCTTGTTGTGACTGCCCTCAAGTTTGTCCATTACACGTTCCAACCACTTGTTCGTAATTTGTTGCTCGTTACGAATGCTTGTGATCTTGGTGTCCATTTCGGAAGACAGCCTGTTGATTGCTGTATTAAGTTTATCTTCAGTTACAGTAGTTGCCTGCAATGTGTAGAGCCTGTCGTCCAGCTTATTGATTTGAGATTGCTGGTATCCCACAACACCTACACAAATCATTAGTAGAGCGCCTGCTACATAGTTGAGTACGGCCTTAACCATGTCATTTGTTGCCGCTGCCATAAAGTTTCTCCTGCTGTTCTAGCCAATCTTTGTACGATTGAATTTTGTTATTACACTTCCATACTTCGAATATATTGACCACGTAACCGTGGGCCAATGCACGAACAGTGTCTTCCGTAACACGTTCTGGGACACATGCTGTAAGCATGTCACTTGGTGGGTGTAGCACAACCGTCTTTGTCACCGTGACAGTATGCTGCGTCGAGCAACTGCATAAGGTCAGGACTAAGGCGGTCATCATCAGAAAAGCCCTGAGGCTTCGTAGGAGCTGCATTAGCTTTCTCCTTGATAGTCAGTGTAGGTAGAGCGAGGATCGCGTCTCCTGTGGCCTGCTGGTTAGTGTTGAGGACATTCTCTTTGCGGTAGTGCTCAGACAAAGCGTCAATCGATATCAGACAGGAGGCTTTCGCCTGTTCTGTTGCTTTCTCGTTAGCTTCAACGGCAGCCATGTATACCGACACTTCCTGTTCAAGCCTTTGAACGTCTCCGTGTAGTTTGTACGAATACCCTACGATGGAGAGTGTCAATACGACAAACCCCACCATCAAGTATGTTTTAAGAGTTGCTAGCATCTTCTTCTCCTTTCTCAGTTGTAGTGTAGTAGACCAAACCAGCTCGCACTATAGCTACGAATGTTGCAATCCCTGCATATGATCCTTGTGGGAGAAGAGGTTGCCACAACATCATCAATGGCTCAGCGGCTAAAAATATAGCCGCTGTAATACCAAGTGCCATCTTCATTTTCTTTGACATGTGGAAACCTCCGTTATTAGTTTTATGTTGCTAGGTTTGGCATTGCCCTGAAGCTGGCGGTAGTTCCAGCCAGTCCAGACGAAGTACACATCCAACCCATAGGGTTGTTAGGTGTTGGACCTGTTTGCCAAATCTTAGTACCTGCTGTGTAGTAGAATCCGTTAACCGGTTGTACTGTCGAGAAGTGTTCGGTGCAACTGACCAGTACCCACTCAACTGCGGAAGCACCTACTTGCCAAATTCTCAAAAGGGTTAGAATCCCAAACTGCGGTACAGTTATAGAACCAAGTCCATTCAGGGAAATATTACCAGTGTTGGTAAGTGTGATTGTACCATTGAGTGGTCGAATTACGACAACTTCACCCGGAGCAGCAGTTCCCTTCAAACTTGTTAGCTTTATTGTAGCATCTGCTGCTGGGTTTACCACTACAAACTTGTGAGCCTGTAGGTCAAGTGTGGACCCTGTAATTGTTAAAGTTTTAAATGAAGCTGGTTTGTATTTACCAGTTGCATCCCCAGAAGGCATGCCTTTGACATTAAGTCCAAGGATGTTGTTAAAGTCTACAGATGGGTTGATGTAGTTATCTACAATACCGTATGGCTCATTGTTATGTTCGAATGATAGATAGGCGTTACCACTTAGACTGTACAGGTATCCGCTGCCCGCTGCCCCAAATGTCCCACCATCTGCTGCGTTAGCTAGGTGGTTCTTAGATGCGTACACTTTAGCATTCGCAGCAAGAGTAAATAGTTTTCCAATACGTTCAAACCAACATTCATCAAAGAAGACTGCCCTGCAATTACGAGCGAAAGCACCTTCTTGTGATTTCTGCATGGAGAATTCAGCACCAAAGGTTACGTTGATTGGAGCTTGAACAGCATTACCTTGTCCCGGTAAATCGTTAATGTTCTCGCCAAACCAACCATCATCAGCCATTGTAGATGGGTCTGGGTCCCAATCCAAAGACACACAGCGAAGTGCTACTACACCATCACGACCTTCTGCTGCACCACCAATGAATTCAATTTGACCATGTTGACCAGTCATGCGTAGGGCTTCACCATCAGTCGGAACTTGAATGAACACTTGGTAGAACTTCAGGAATTGAATAGGGCGCTGATAGTTTGCATTTGTGTATCCACCACGCGTCCACACCCCAAAGTTGAAGTTCGAGAATCTGATATCCGTGTGGTTTGAATACCACAACCCACCGTGAATATGTCCAGCATCCCACTTAGCCTTGATGTACATACCCCATTGTGTAGGGTTTACATTTGGTTGTGCAAAGCCTTGAACTGTACTTCCCATGACATGGATACCAGTCATATGGGATGCAGATACTGCCCCATCTTCAATTTCCAAATACCCGTAAGTTCCACCGGGGTTAAACGAAAGTGCGGTGAAATAAGTAGAACTCGATCCATCCCCAAGCAGAGACACAGAGTGGCGTCTAATGATTCTAGTATGCGGGTAACTACCTGCGGGGAATCTCACAGTCCCACCACCGAACGACTTAACATCCGAGATAGCTTGAGCTGTGGCTGCTGTCCAATCCCATTGAGAGGGTGGCACTACTCCAGTTGGATCGTACCCGGTTGCTAAACTAGCATACTCCCAGATATTAACTACTAGCCCAGAGAGTGCCAGATTAACAGTTTCAATTTCTTTAGAGAGTGGAGCCCTCTTAAACCCGACAAGACTAGCACCCTTGGTTGTATCCAAGTTGTCAGATAGATCATCTGCACTAACTCTTGAGTTTAATTCCTCATTTGTTGTGTACTGCGGGTGTGGGTCCGGTGCAGCAACGTGTGCAGCTATAGCAGACGTTGCACGTCCTGCCGGATCAGCGCCAACCTCAGAGTAAGTTGGCATTCTGTGGGAGTGGTCGGCCCTAGACGCTGAAGTTGAAACTCCTGCACTGGGTACTGTGTTCAAGTTAACTGGTGGAGTGCTAGATAGTGGAGTGGAACTAGCCTTCAAGTAATCCATGAAGTCTTGCATCGTACCTACGTTACCAAGACTCAACCAGTTCTGATATGCATCATCACCAGTATCACCTTTAACGCCTTGTGGTCCTTTTACATAAACTGTGATATCTGTAATTTCTGCCATTTTAAATCTCCGTGACACTTGGGAGTGTCTTGAAAGTTCCATAGATAATCTTGTAGGACTCTCCATCAGCTTCAGTCACGAACAAATCGTACACAGAGAAACTGATAGCATCCTCTAAAGATTCATCTGGAATATTTAGTACAATGACATCCTCACCTTCAAAAGAAAGACCAGATGTCAAATCTAGAGTCAAGAGTGCAACAGTATCACCGTACTTACTCTTGACTTGCATCTTTGCAGTAGCACCTACGAGGTTCAAACCGACAGCTTGAATACGACGCTCGTATGTGTCGCGTTGTTGTGTAACAATGTCGTACTTGACAGCCATCTGGTGTCTCCTTATGTAAAGCTGGCGTATGCCTCTGCCAGCTTCGTATCGTAGTTATTTTTCTTGTAGTCTGGCCCGTTATACAGCTTGGCAAACTTGGCCCATTCTTTCGCTTTGAGGGCTGCCAGCATACCCGGATTGATTTTGATGAATCTCACAAACATATCCAGTTGACTGCCTTCGCTTTTATACGCAGCATTGACGAATGCTTGTACACTTGGATATCCCAGAGCCTTCCAATGGAAGCCCATGATTTGGAACAATCCCCAAGAGCAGGATTGCAATGCACATTCGCGATCAATCGCTACAGCCTTCTCAAGCCTTGCGTGTTCAGCCGCACCACCTTTGTAACCTCCTGCCTTGGGGTCTACAACGTCGCTCAGGGCTGGCTCTTTACCAAGCTTAGCCTTGAGTAGTTTGTACATCCAATGACGCTCAAAGAGGATCACAGGAGCCCCAGAAGGGAGGAAGCCGCTTCCACGGCTCTCCACTTTGGTGACTGCTTTAACACAGGCAACTTCAACCCCAAGGGTTTCAGCAGCTTGTTTGTAGTCGTTGTCTGTTAGCATATTATGCTCCAATAGCTCGCCAGAATACCGTGTTTGCACGTCCATACTGGCCGATGGTGAAGCTGGATGTTGTGAAGGAGTGGGCATAGCAACTGTCTCCATCCGCATCAGTGAAGGAGCCATAGGTGAGTTGAACGTTGAAGATTGTCATAGCTATATGGAGTCCTACAGCAGTCTGCCCACCGTTCCCACCAACAACCGACACATAACCCCACTGCTCGATAAGACCACTTGGCAGTCTTTGCCATCCGTTTACACCAAGGGCGCTGGAGAAGTCCAAACTACCTGTAGTACCAATCGCGTTCATCGTAGCAGCGGAGCCAAGGCCAAGACTGTTACGAGCTGCCTGTACGTTTGTTAGGTCATTGAGGTTGTTTGTACGATTCAACCAAGTATTGCTGGCCAGTGTTGCAGCGGAGCCAAGGCCCAAGTTACTACGTGCCGTTGCCAAGTTAGTCAAACCTGCCAAGTTGTCAGCCTTCAGAAGAATGCTAGAGAGTGCTGTAGTGGCTGTGGAGGTTAGTCCAAGGTTTGTTCTGGCTAGAGACACGTTAGCCACGTCTGCAAGGTTCTGAGCAGCACGAAGGAAGTACGTCTCTGGTTGTGTAGCTGTAGATGTTAGTCCAAGGTTGGAACGTGCCAACGCAATATCCGACAAGTCTCCAAGGTTATTCGCAGCTTGGGCAAAGAACCCAATATTCTGAACAGCAGCAGAGCCAAGGCCAAGGTTTGTGCGAGCTGTTGCGTAGTTTGCGAGTCCAGACAGGTTCCCAGACTTCTTGAGATATACCGAACTAGCTTTCAACGGTGTGATAGCTGTAAGGTCATCTGTCCCAGTTTCTGTAATACCTGCTGTTGCAAGCTTTACTACACCAAGTGTGGATTCAGTTGCTTGTGTAAGCAAGCTGCTAACTTGGCCAAGACGCACGGCATGTTCTGGTTGTGTAGCAACATCAACAGCAAACACTTGAGACGAACTACCGTTCAACCCAGCAAAGCGAGTATCGCTCTCAACTTTGGAATAGACAGACAGGTTTGTACGAGCGCCTGCAACGTTTCCAATTCCAGCGAGAGACTGGTAGTTTGTGATGTGTGTGTTCAACGCTGCTTGTACAGCAGCAACAGAGCCGAAGTCTTCAAACGCACGTGCCCAGTAGGCGTCGTTCAATACGTTGGAAGGGTCTTTGTTGGTGTTAGTTTGAATACACTTGTAGATGATACCGTCAGAGCCTTGTGTGTAGCTTAGAAGCCCTTGGTACTCTGTTGTACCATCCCACTCTGGAACACCGTGCTGGCTGAAGTGAGCGATGGCACGGTCTTGACGGTTGTCGATCCAGTTTTGATATTCGTATGGTGGAAGTTGAACAACCCAGCCGATGTTGACCTTGGATGCACCCGGATCAATCTTTGTACCACCATCAGCCCAGACGTTGCTTAGGCCAAGTGGTTTTGTAATGTTAGCCATTTAGTTTCTCCAATAGAAGAAGGGGCCGTAGCCCCTATAATTATTTAGCGTCTGGAGCTACTGGAGCATCCAATGGGAAACTCTCTGTAGAAGGCCAGTCGCGAAGGCTTACACGATATGCTCGCCAAGCCTTCTGTGTTCCGATTCCAGTCTCTCCGTCTTGAACTCTGTTGAGCATAACATCTGCACGTGCTAGTTCAGCATTACGAAGGTCACGGGCTTCCTTTTCAAGAGCGGCATTCAACTCTGCTTCACCAATCTCTGGCTCAGGTGTATTACCTTCTGCCAGCCATTCAAGGTATTGAACATAGTGTCTATTGCCTTGTGCGAATGGAATCCACATTTCACTTGGAAGGTGCATAACACCTTCCCCTTTTAGTTTATACATAAATTATCTCCTGTTAGAGTTCAGCGTCTAGGTTATACAATCTTCCTACGATGGCCACAGTACCTACAGCAGAGTTCACCATTTCTAGTGTGTACGCAATGTTGTTAATAACGGACACGTTGCCTGTAGAAACGTTAGTGATAGAACCACCAGAGTTTAGGCTTACTGTTGGGGCTACACGCATTGCGACAGGCAACATACAAGAATTAATCCAAGGCATCGAAGACAGTTGAGCGTAGTATTGTTGAGATTGGGATACAAGAGTAAAGTAACGTCTACATTGATTAATCTGGTCTGTAATATCCAGACGCTCAAACTCAGTAGCTTGTGTTCCCAATTCAATCTGCAAATCTGTAACTTCAATAAAGTTACCAGCAGTCGATCCCCAGTTTGTGGCCCCAGTTGCAGAAATGAAGTTACCAGATTGCCATCCGTTGATAGATGATGTTTGGTATGTGCCAGTGTTAATTGCACCAATTCGAATCTGTAGTGAAGCGATTGTTGTATTTGGAAGAACAGCATCAGTTGGCACTATAGTTGTCAGTTCAACTCTACGAGGGGTGTTAGCAACCGCAACAAATGTGGAGACAGAACTCTTAGCACCACCAGAGTCTGCCAACGACACAGAATATGTACCACTCACGTTTGTATTGAAGATGAAGGAAGCAACCATTGGCTTACCTACAAAATCGTAACAGTTAAGCCCTTCAATCAACTGGTTAATACCTCCCCAGTAGTTAGAGCCTGTAGAGTTAGCAATAGCCGTTACAACTTGGTGACGAACAGCAAGTTTAGCAACACCGTCAACTGTCATGGTTGTACGCGACTGTGTGAAAGAGCCTCCAGCAGATGTACTGTTTGTAGCTCTGAATCGATCGACACCCCCATAAACAACAGCACCTGCGTTAGCTGTCACGGTTACTCTCTGAGATACACGGCAATCACCATTGATGATACGGTTACGGCCAGATACAAACTGGAGCTTATCTTCAAGTGCAGCAACTGCTACAGAAGCATCGTCTTGCGATAGTTCAGAAGCACCACCAATCAACTTGATTACGAACACACCAGTTACGTTAACTGGACGGGATTCTACACCACCAGAGTTGGCAATAATAGGGGAGCTACTAACATCTGCATACCCTGTACCAGCAGAGCCGACACTACCTGCTGCTGTAGACGGGTAGATGTTTCTAACTGGAGGGCTATTAGACCATCCGTGTGTGTGGCTAAGGTTATCAGAAGCTTGGAAGTTACCAGCAACACCTGTAGAGTTTGTACCATCACCACGAAGGAATGGAGCAGCAGTTGTGCCAGCAGTCTTACCGTTCAAGTCTGGAATACGGAAGGTTGTAGAACCGTCTCCAGTAGTGTAGCAACCACGGCTTGTAGATGTTGCCAACCATGTTGCATCAGAAACTACAGGAAGGATTCCAGAGTTAACACCAGCAAATGCAGCTTGATAAGTTGTACGTGTCAACAGTTGTCCATCAGCAGGAATGTATCCAGCAGGAATGGAAGCACGGTTAGGCCACCAAAGTACAGTGTACAGTGGAGTACCACCACCAATACCAGCCCATGCACCGTTCTGGTATCCTTCAAATTCGTTCGTTTCGTTGTTGTAACGAAGCATACCGTTTGCAGGAGACGCAGTACGTTGAGCAGATGTACCAGCAGGAAGTGCAGCAGAACCAGTGGCACTATCTTTATCAACTACAGATAGTGTGATGTTCGCTGTACCGTTAAAAGAAACACCTTGAATTGTACGAGCTGTTTCCAAAGCTGTTGCTGTAGAAGCGTTCTTACCTGTCAGTGTCGCTGGAAGACGGGCCAAGGCCAGAAGTCCAGTTGTCAAGTTGGCAGCGTCGTCAGCACCAATTGTACCACGAACAGTTACGGCATCAGCGTCGTCCAAGATGGAACGTGCGAATACTGTCAAAGGTGTTTGAGCAAAGGTGTCAGTACCTGTGGAGTACGCAAGTTGGTTTGCACCAGTTGCCAACCCAGCGAGTGCTGTCAGTGTTGCGTCCAATGGCTGACGAGTGTTAAGCCCATTAGTCAGTGCTGTATCAGACTCTGTTGTACTGTAAACACCAAGAGTTGCACGCATAGCAGCAGCGTCAGCATCATCCAATAGAGAGCGAGCAAAGCCAGTGAAGGTTGTAACAGCCATGTTACCAGAGCCAGTGAAGTATGGCAGGTTGTTGGCAGAGCCAGACACGCTAGACAAACCAGTAAGGTTGGCATGAGACACTTGAGCAGCAATCAAAGTACGAGCAGCAGCAGCGTCAGCTACGTTAAGAACACTACGTCCGTAGGCTGTTGTAGCTGTGTTTTGTGCAACTCCAGTTCCATCAATATATGGCATTGTGTTGTTGGACACAGAAAGGGCTTTAAGCAGCTCTAGGTATGGAGCAGACTCTACAAAAGCTTTTACCCAGCTTGTCAGTGCAATTGGGTCAGAGTTTGTGCTTGTGGCAGTGGCACGATAGACAATGCCGTTACGTTGTACATAAGACTTGTTGATGATGTATTCGGTTGTGGCATCCCATTCAGGGAAACCCTTTTGAAGCATGTAGGCAATGTTGTTGTCTTGACGGTTTTCGAACCAGTTCCACCATTGACGAGGAACAACTTCAACACCCCAACCTGCTCTTACTTTAACAGAGTCTGGGGCAACTACGTCGCCAGCGACGGCCCAAATGTCCGTCATGTCATATTTAATCAGGTCCATATTAATTCCTTTATGTAATTAGGTTAGAGAGGAATCCACCTTGAGATGGATCATTCAAATCACCAGTACCAACGGCACCGGGAAATCCATCAGTGGCGAATACCCTTCCTGCTTGGAACTCAGAGTACACATAAGATACGCCGGCAGGCTTTGGGAGTAACTGACCAGCACCACCAAGGTCGAACAGTAGCCCGCGTTCTACGTTGGTTAGGATTTTACCAATACCAATACGCACTTCGGCTGGAGCCAACTCTTCAATCGTAACTTGGGAAGCACCGAACAAAAACTTGTAAGCGGCGATAACGTCCTCTGGTCTTGCGAGTGTTCGGTTCTTGATGATCTTCGCTTTGAGGATCAATCTGTATTCTTCGTCGCTTGGTGGTCGGCTAATACCAACTGGAGCGTCGAGAGAGTACCACTGCCCACCAACGGTAGGGTCAGTTGTGGAAGAGAAGGATTCACCTTGTGGGGAGCCTTCAAATCCGAAGTAGTAGAAGATATCAGATGTTACAAGACCGCGAGGGCGTCCTACAATATCTCCGATAACGTCAAGTTGAGCACCCACAGCAGTGTCCAAAGAACGGAGCTGCATAGTGTCTCTAATGATTTCTTGCAACTCAACTTTACCCGAGAGCAGGAGTTGCAGATACTTGTCATAAATTCGTTTGTTCTTGAACTGTTCTGTGACACGCGAACGTGCCACATTCAGGAACTCTTCTTCAACAAAGGGATTGAGTTCAGACACAAATCCTCCGATTATACAGGTGTGACGATAATGTTTTCAGCAGAGATTGTAGCAACCTGATCGAAGTCGATTGTGATGTTGGTTGTCCCTGTTGGGCTTGGTGCTGTTCCAATGAACAAAGAATTTACAGCGAAACCACCAACACTGTTGATTGGCGTGTAGAGACGAGAGTAAACTACGTCAGTTCCAATGAACAAAGTTGCATCCGAGTAGTTGACCAGATTCTGTTTAATCTGAGCCCCTGCATCACCCGGCATCCCACCAAGGTCTTCAATCTCCATTGTAATGTAGATTGGAACCTCATCTGGCTGTCTGTAAGAAATATTGTGAAGGAATCCTTGGCTGTCAGCAATCTGAACGGTTGTGTTTCCTACAGATGGAATACCTGTTGGCTTGTTCTCCCAGATAGATTGTCCAATGTCAGATGGAAGGCCACCCAGAACAATTGGCAAGAAGCTATGAGCCGGAACACCCAGAGCATCCACAGTGTCAGTATCGTTCTCATAAACAACAACGTCAGTAACGCCTGCGACGTTTCTTAGAGCGTCGAGGATACCTTCTACGATGTTTTGAGATTGGAAGAATTTGCTGTTGCGGAAACGTTCACGAAGCTCTTCATCTGTCTCAGTCAAACGTCCTGTAGTCGCAGCCACAGGGTTAATAACAGTATCCCATCCAGCGATGGGTACAGAGATTGTGTCGATTGCCAGAGCTTCTTGCGGGAAGGGTCCAACCACATCGTCAATAACGATGCCAAGCTTTCTAACCTTCTGTACCTGCAAGCTCACACTCACATCGAAGTCAGCTACTTGGAAAGGATCAGTTCTAGTAATGTATAGTCTACCATCACTTTGGTAAGTTGTAAAGGTGGCAGAGAACAAATCTTCAACTTTTTGTTGCACTCCGTCAAGAATCACTTGGGTAGTTGTTCCAGACGCTGGCGATGTGTACTCAGCATCAAGGAAGTTTACACCATCCGTGCTGTAGCTGAATCTGTACACTGTGCTATCCGCAACGATAGTTGGATAAACACCAACACCAGAGGCAGACAGCAGATTAAGTGTCACAGGGTTCAGAATGGAGAATACACGCTGGGTACTGGAACTATAAGCTTTACCTTGTGGGGAGCTTACGATAGTGTTCAAACTACCTTCAAGGATTACTTGAGCGCGTGTTGCTTGTGCTGGAAGGCGTGTAATACCGCTCAGGGCGATGATGTTATCCAGTGCCACACCGATAGCAGTTGTTGGGTTAAAGCTGTCAAAGACCTGTTGTAGCGCCTCCCAGAGGGATGCCTCGGCAGGAGCGATAACACCGATCATACGACCAAGGGCACCGTTGTCAGTTACGTCAACAACGTCACCAGCAGGAACCAAGTCAGAGAAGATGGATGCAGCAGTTGTCTTGTAATCTGTCAGAACGTCATCCAGCGTTTTGATTTCAAGACCTTGGCGAGAAAGACCGGCCATTAAGAACCTCCGATAGAAAGTGTGATTGGCAGGGATTCTGTGTTGTCAGCAACCCTTACCGAGAATGTCATTGTGTAACCACGCTGTGGACTGATGCTAGAAGTGAAACTCAAGATTTCGATAACACCCGGATCAGCAGAAATGATTCCTTGGAAAATCAAATCAACCGTACTCTTCTTACTCACCTTGGTGAAGATTTGTTGGATGTATGGAACACCAATCGTATCGTCCAAGAACCACTCACCGTAGAATGTGTAAAGCGTGATACGCAGACGCTGGGCAACAACGTCTGCTTGTAGTTGTGTAACTGGACATTGACCATTGATGAATACAAGGTCGCCAGTGTCTGTGTTAAGTAGCAAGTCCATTGTGTCTCCTTACGCTGTAGCGATGCCAGAAGTACCAGACCCCGGAGTAACGCCCAAGTGTTTGTGGGTAGCGAAGTCGATACCGTTGAAGGTTGCAACGCCAGTCATTGTGTAGTTGCCTGTCTGGTTGTAGTTTCCGCTTTGGATAATATCTCCAACCCAGTTTGTGGTATCAGCGTTGATGTTCATTGTTGGGGTATTGATTGTATAAGACTCAGTGGCGTTCATCACACCAGTCTTGCAGTTGATTGTCACAGCCATTTCAGTGTTGATGATCATGTCACCAGACTGTTTAAGCATGATGTTTACTTCTGTGCCAGAGCCAATGTTATGGGCGATACACAGATCACGGTTGGAGTCGTGTGCAAACTTACGTGTCTGTGGGTTGTTCAAACTCTTACCGAAGGGGAACAAGCCGGGAATGGCGACAGCATCTTGGTCACTGAACTTACGATAGTCGTTTGCTGTTGTGGGCTCTCCGTTACCGATCTTGAAGTTGTCCATAGATCGTTGGGAGAAGATACACATTACAGTGTCACCCGGATTAATTGGGAAGCTGATCAGTGTTGCAGAACTACCCGGAAAGATAATTGGGACACCAAGGATTTGCATACCCGGTTCACCAGAGCCATCTTTCATCAGGTTGTCAATCGAAGGAAGAACATCCACCTTCTGTTGTTGGTTGTTGCTATAGACATTAACCACTTTACAAGGAATGGCTGTATGGATATCTGCCATGTCAATCTTGTGTTGTGTTCGGATAATGTCCATCAAATCTTCAAAAATCATACCAAGTCCTCCGCTTGAATTTCAGAACAGAAGCACTCGACATACCAGTCATTCCCACGGAAGTCTCCAGAGAATCGGGCAGTATTCACACGATAAAATCCAGTGATCCATTTAGACTCAAGCTTCACGATTTTACCGGGAACAATGTCAGTGTTCAGCAATGCTCTAAACTGTACGCCACGACGACGCTTCTTATCCTTCTTAGGCTTACGCCCTGTTTCAGACGTATAGAATGGAAGGTCAATCAATCCTGTGTGTTCATTCAGAACAGGGGCTAGTTGTGTATCCTTGGTCAGAAGTCCGTTCTCTTCCGAGACGTTCAGTACACCAGCATTGATGTTGTATTCTAAGTTGTTTGCCTCGCAAAGCTTCATCAGCATTTCACGTGGGCTTCCTTTCAAACGCCAGCCGAATACGATTGGGTTATTCAGGTTTGTTCCAGTGTAAGCACCACGACTAACACCCGGCATCTGTTCACGAATCTCTTCAAGCACATCACCCACTGTCTTACCGGGGCTCACCATTTTAGAAAGTTGTTCATGGTTGAGTGCTGTATATCCTTCTCCGATTCTCAGTTGTGTGATGTAGTCGTTACCACTCTTCACTGTAGAAGTTTCAGTCACGTTGCCCACAACGATTGTGTGAGCACCGGAATCTCTGTAACCAACAGAGAACTCTACCTCAAGGTAGTCGCTCTCAAGGAGTTGAATCTGGGAGTCGGATAGATTGTAAATCTCGATTGCAGCCGAGTTGCCGTTGTTACGTTTGTTGTCAGCACTCTTGGAAACATCGAAAGTGATTTGCCAAACGTTGTCATAAAGATTGCCGTCACCATCCCTAAGAGGGTGTTCAATCAACAGGCCATTACCTGTTTGGTAATCTCCAATTTTCAAGGAGAATACTCTATCCTTCTGTGCCATATATCACTCCGTATTGTAGACGTAAAAGAGATTGAAGAACTCAGGCATGATGCTGGATTCTTCAGTAATTTTGCTGGAGATAGTGGCGTTAACTGGAAGCAACAGGAAGTAACCAGTTAGGCCAACGTCTTCCAAGTTGTAGTCAACTGCCATTGGGTATTGAGGAACCAGTGCGTAGCCCAGCAATACTGGCGTCTGGTCTTCTTTCCTCATATCCATGTGCCACTGAGAGCATCTTGTATTCCAGTAGAATGTGAACTGCAAAGACTGGCCCTCAAGAGCCAGTCCGTAGCGGTACTTCAAATCAGAATACAGAGGCATTTCAATAGATACTGTAGTAGTCATTGTTTATCCTCTTAGTTAGGCGCCTGTAGGAGCCTTCCACGAACTGCTCGATTCTTTAGTGTATGTTTTAGGTGTATGGTCAGGTGCAGCCTGAGCTTGAGCACCAGTCTTCTTGGTGATGCTGCCAGTCTTGCGACCTTTGTTGGAGGTCTTCACCTTAACACTGATTTCTTGCAAGTCTGTGAAAGTCACTTGCTCAATTGTCATCTGCGGGAACACACCTTCACCAGTTGATTCATCTTCTCTAAATGTGATGTTAGTGAAGACACAGGGACTGAATTCCTCAACAACAGAGTTGTCGATAATGTCCAGCACTTGGAACTCTTCACGTGTACGCCACATATCAATCAGGTTGAACTTTACAGCAAGTGCTGTCTTCGCTTTCTCTTGTGGAGTTACGAAAGCAGTGGGAATCGAGTCTTTAGTAAACTGTGCAATCACCTCTGGCAGAATTCTGTTAATGCTAGAAGTTTCATTAATAGATACTGGGTATACAGTTTGAGTGTTGTTCGTGTATTGTTTGTTCTTGGAGATTGCCTTACCGTCAGCACCCTTAACCTCAATCAATTGTCGAGAGATATTAAAGTCTGCATCAGAGAAAATCCCCGAGATATTCAGGATGACGTTATCAATGGTTGTGTGGTCAGAAACATACCCGCCAGAAGAGACGGGATGTTTCGTTACAGACGCAGAGTATGTTGTATCATACTGTGTGATTGCGTCAAACCAGATAATGTCTCCGTTAGCTCTACGGAGTACGATAGCCATTATTGCCTCTCTGCTTGTTGTGCTCTTGCTGCTCCAAGAGCATTTCTCAGAGACGCTTCGAACATAGGTTGTAGTTCAGGTTGTAGTTTCTCAGCAAACTCTTTAGGGTTACTGATACCTTCCATGTTGAGTTGCAAGGTGAATCCACCCATGTCAATCTTAGCAGGCTCGCTTGTTGTATTACCGCGATCCACAGTACCAGAGTATGTTGTTGGCATATCGTTGCTGCCCATCAACTTCTGAGCAATGGATTGTCTTTGACTAGCAGGGCCAGTCAGCCAATCACCAAGACCACTCATACTATCGCCAAGCCCACTAAACCAACTACCACCACTACTACCGCCTTCACTGCTACCACCGCCTTGATCCCATCCAAAGTATTCCTTAGCTCTTTGGTATGTAGTCTTACCACCCAACAGGTTGATGCCACTTGCAGCGTCATCGGCTGCACCAAGATCACCATTGAAGATGGCTTGGATCATTTGCATCGTCTTGAGGATGTTTTGCAGTTGGTTATCAACTTGTTGGAGTGCTGCGAGGAACACATCGTTAAGTGTCAACCCTTTAAAGGCTTCACCAACTGGCCCCAGCTTATCCAGCAACTGTCCAAGCATACCAACAATACCTTCGAAGGACTTCTTAATATTGTCAATGGCTTCTTGAGCACCCGGAGTTTCTTTTACGAAGTCTCCGAATACACTGTCACCACCTGCCATATAAGTCAGGAAGTCATCCAGTGCAAGAGCAGCAGCACCAAGAGCAACAATGAATCCACCGAATGGAAGCATGAAGATACCAATAGCAGCAGTAAGAGTTGCTAGTTGGTTCTTTGTCATACCAAGTTTGTCAGCAATCTTACCCCAGTTCTCACCAAGGTGGCCGATCAAACGAATCAAAGCGTTAACTGGCTTAATCAAGATTTCAAACGCAGCACCCAGAGCTTCAGTTAGAGGCTTAGCTCTTTCCATGCTGTCTGTTAGTGCGTTGAAGAAGCTTGCCATACCACGGTCAAATCCACCTTCGGAGAACAACACTACAGTGTCTTCAAAGGCTTTGTTCATTCGACCTTGAGCAACACGTGTTGTCAACAAAGACTTGGCGTAAGCATCATTCTTGTCAGCGAGGTTTTCCATCAGCTTAGCAAGTTCAGGCAGAATCTTTGTAGGATCGCCCTTACCTTTCTTCATGATATCTTCAAACTCTGCCACACTACCAGTCTTAGAAATACCAGCGTTCTTAGCAGCTTCTGCAAGAAGTCTCATACCACCCGGCATACGTTCAGAGAATTGTTGTCTTGCTTCTTCGGATTGGATTTTGTCCTTACCGAACATTTGAGACAAGGCTCTCATGCTACCCTTCATAGACTCTTTATCAAGTCCGTGAACAGTACCGTACTTCATGATGCCACGGAACATATCCTGTGTACCACCAGCACCAATAGAAGGTGCAGAGGCTTGGAAGATGGAAGAGAACTGCGGAGCAATGTCACGGAAGTTCAGACCCATTTCCTTGGACATGTTTTCAAGGAATGTTTTGTTGGAGTTGAATGTCTTCTCATCACCAGAAACCGCGTGTAGGCTGTTTGTAGCAGCTTGCACTTGTTGGTTGATCTGGTTCATCTGGCTGAAGGCGAACGCAGCTCCTAGACCCGGTAGAGCGCCTCTGGCGAAGCCCATTGCAGAGCTTAGGCCACGGTCAACCTGAGAACGTCCATGTCCACTACTGCCCCCACGTCCACCACCAAAATCTTGGTCGCGGGCATTGATACGGATACGGAATTCATGGGAAGCAATTGCAGCTTTGATTTCGTCGATCAGGTGTTGCTTGTCAACTTTCAATCTCACTTGAGGATCAGCAATGCGAATCTTCAATGCACCAATACTATTCTGAGCATGTTTCAATGCACGACGTAGCTTGATGATAAACTGGGTTGTGTTGATGTTTGCTTCGACTGTGATCTTCTGACGCTTACCAACAGCGTTAAGCTCTGTACGTAGTTCACGTTCCAGATGTGTCAAGTCAAGACGAACTGGTAGCTTGAGGTCCATCTGGCCCAACAGGGTTTTGATGAAGCGCTTCTGTTCTACTAACTTGCCGATATCAACTCTGATGTTGTTCAGGTTGATGGTTGTTTTGTTCAGGTAATCCTGAATTCGTTTACCTTGAGTGTGAAGTGCTTCTTGGGAGATATCAACATTGTTCAGAGTGATTTTGGTTTTAGTGGCCTTATCAATCTGAGCACGAAGCGACCTGCTGTCAAGAGCAACCTTCACTGTGAATTTCTTATTGGCTAGAGTCGACAACTCTCGCAACATGCCAAGCACGCCACCGAGTTTCTTTTCGAATGTAGCCAGTGGACGGTTGTCAACTTGAAAGACAAGTTTACCCGTCAGGCGAGCAATTTCCTCTTGAAACATATAGCCTCACTGTTATTTATTCTGGGCAGCTTGTTGTGCTTGTTGGATACGAGCTACCTCGTCCATTTCAAACTTCGCATCAAGTATCTCGATGATGTTATAAATGTCCTCTACGTTGCAGACGGTTTGCAACTCAACATAACTCGGAAGCCCTTTGATATCACTTGTGATGATACGGAAGATTTCCCAGTCTTGAGTGTACCCATCCTCCACTCTCTTCAAGCGAGGATGAGTTGTCTGTGGCTCCGCGTTAGAGTTTACAGGACGCCGGAACCTAGCATCTGAAAAACCGATCCGTAGTTGAACTCCACAATCTCTTTCACCAACAGGAACAGCTTGTCGTATTCACCGGCAAACTCTGTGTTGAAGTTGATCGCTACGCTTCCTTTGGAAGCAGATGTAACAAGGGCGATAACCAGTGCCTCAGCATTGTCATCTAGGTTTTCGAACAAGATGTTCAGAGCCTTAGCAACGCTAGCCTCTTCACCTTGCAGAACAGCGAAAGCAGGACCAAGAGTTTTGATCAGTTGCTTACCAAGTTTCAAACCAGTCATACCCGGCAGTTGAGTCAGCAGGTAAGTTTCGCCGTTGATGAATACTTCTTTTTGTTGAATAGCCATTTATTTCTCCTTAACTAAAGTAACCAGAGATTGCACCAAGTCCGTCAGACACAAGTCCTTCAGCACTGGACATTGCTCCAGAGATAATATCCGTAATGTCGATACCGTTAGAGGCGTTACCACCTACGTTACCAGAACCAACTACGAACGATAGAATTTCGATTTCCCATCTACGAGTGATGATGCCTTCAGCGTTGAAGGTCAGCTCAGGGAAAGTTTTAATGAAAGCTTGGGATGTTGTGAAGCGGGATGTACCAGAAGAGTCTTTCAAGCTAACTGGGTCGAGCAGACCGGCGTGGGCCTGAGCGTCTTGCAGAACGATATCTGTGAAAACATCGTTTGCAATGGACGTAGGTAGAAGCTCTAATACCAGCGTAGCTTGTCTGTCTTGGTTGTAGACGCGAGTGTGAACACCGCGAATACCCTTGCGGACGTGGAAGACCGCAGAGTTCCACTGCAAAGAAATACTCACAATACCCGGAACAATCCAGCCACAGACGTTAATAGTAACACTGCTTGGGTCATACGTCAATACATTACCAGACATATATACTCCTTAAATGATTTGGAAGTTTTGTAGGGCTGGCAGAACAGAAGCTCCAAGGCCAAGGATAGACGACAGGTTGCCATCATCACCGTTACCACCAACGTTTACGATTACGTCTGTAGCTGCGAAACGCCATGTACGCGCTTCCATTTGATTGGAGAAGACGATTTCAGGAATCTCTTCAATCCAAGCTGTTGCAGCCATAAACATTGTGCTTCCACTTCCGTCTTTGATGAACAGTGGAAACTTGCCCATTCCGGTAACTTTATCAACGTTCCAGAGGGTAGAGAAAATGTCGTTACCGCTAGAAGATTGTGCGAGAGTAATCTCAACTTTCCAGCCGGTGTCTGGGCTCTTGATACGGGACATTGTGCCGTCCATAGCCCTTACTGTTGTACATTGTTGCGTGTCCTTGATGATGCGAATGAACGTACCTTCGGCATAACCTGTAACGGAGTACAACCCTGCTACGGTAATGGTCACATCAGTTGGGGAGTAGTTTAGTAGGCTTGCCATTTGATAAGTACCTCCATTAGGTAACATCCAAGAAAAAGAAAAGGGGCCACCACGAATGGAAGCCCCTTAACGAATGTATTACGATTGAATCCATTTTGCAGCGATAGTACCGCCGAGAGTTTGAACAGTGTTCTGATCTTCTGGAGTCAAGATTGCGTTACCACCTGCATAACCGTCAAGGTTGAATGCTTGGATAACCCAGTCACGTGTCATCATGCTGTTAGAGAAACCAGCGTTAGGACGTACACCGATGTAAGCATCGTCAGAGAAGTATGTAGAACGTCCAGAGCAGTCTTTCACTTGGATAGAGAATAGACCATCGGAGTTACGACCGTCGTTGTTGAACAACAGAGACAATACGTCGTTAGATGCAGAAGTTTGTTGGAGGCTTAGTGTCAATGTCGCAGAGTTACTTGCGTTGTAGACACGTGTACCTGTGTTGTCCGCACCAGTGTACAGAGCGTAACGAGGGCTTGTCCATTCGATGTTAACGATGGAGTCCTCAGAATACCCGCTGATGATGTGGGCAATGCCAGTGCTCGATTGCGTGATGATAATAGTCACGTCATTTGGAGCGAATGTAGCAAGACGTTGTGTAGCCATGTTAGTCTCCTATTAGAGGGTGTAACCGTAATTAAACGGTTACAGTCCCTGCGATTTTAACGAAGTGGATAGCACCAGCCAGACGTGCTTCGAATGTAATGCCTTCGAAGATACGTTGAGCACGGGCGTTGACAGACACGCTAAGAACATCTGGTACTTCAACAGTTGGGGCTGGGCTTGGGGCCAAACCACCAACACGGATACCATCGTTCAACTGAGCACGAATCTCAGCTTCGATAATAGCGGCACCGGCTGCTGTGTAAGGGATTTTCTTACTGTTAGCCATACGGCTCCACAGGCGTTCTTTCATGCGTTGTTCTAGCCAGTCAACAAAGATCATTACATCGATCCACTCTCCACCGAACATCTTCGCTCCGATAGTGCTGCTCAAGCCACCAACTCGTTCGTATGTCGATCCAGATTTGTTATGGACGTTTGTAGATTCAGTATCAGACAGGGTAGACACTGTAACACCGCTCAGAGTCTTGTAAGCCCAAGTGTTAGAACCCGGTTGCTCTTGCAGTTGGTAGCCAACCCAAGCAGCTTCTGGGAACTCTGTATCGGCTGTTGCACTGTAAAGACCGAAGGTACGTTGGTAGCCAAGGGCTTTCAGTTTCGAGAATGTATCAGTTGTAGAAGTTGTCTTAATGTCAGCAGACGAAGAAGAAGTGGCGAACACTTTCTTCATGCCCTCTACTTGAGCAGCAACTGTCAGAACATCAGCCTCAAGGTGGGATTCAATCATAACGGCATACCAAGTGTTATCCACTACAGTAATTTCGTTGATTGTTGTTACCCAAGATTCAACAGATGGGCTGTTAGCCTGAGACATGTTGTCGCTGACTGCCAGAGCATACCCAGTTGCAGAAGCAATGGTTAGAGAACCGTCAAGGTTGTCAGTAACAGTAACATCTGTGATTGGAGTCACGTCGTAAGCAGTTTTCAGTCCAGCAGCAATAGTGATTGCAGTGTCTAGTCCACCAGCAACAAACACGAAAGGAACTCCGCTGATTGTCATTGTGTACGAACCAACTGCAACAGAGTTGATGTTAACTGTAGAGCTTGGAACCAAACGACGGCCCATTACGATCTGCGATGGTTTCAATACTTGGCTGAAGAGTTTCTGAGCAACGATGTACGCTGTATCAGTTGGTTCAAAGTCTTCTGCGACAGCAGTCAGGCTAGAGTATGTACGTGCTCTTTCAGCAAACTTGGTGTGAGCAGAAATGAACAGAGGTACGTTGAAGTTTGTTTGAGCAACAGCAGCAGTTTCTCGGCTGATGTTGATTTCAATGATATCCGTAAGAACGGTCATACGTTATTCTCCTAAGTAGGTAGAGTGATTTCAAAGTCGGTTTCCAGTACATAGTCTGGTGGCCTGTTTGCATCGTGGTATACGCCGCCACCTTGAAGGGCAGTTGCATAATCCTGTTCTGTTGTGAGTACAGCCGCATACGCGAATACACAATCCAGTTGATAGATCATGTACATGTCTGTATCTCTTGGGAGTGGAAGTCTGCGAAGGCTGGACAGCTTGAACAGCGAGAGTCTATTCTCGGCCTGTAGCAAGTATCCATTCTGAGTCCTCAACTCAATTTGAAGCATTTGGGCCATATCAGCCACAGAAGTTTGATCGTCATACTTACCAACAAACTCAAATCTCACAGTTGCTTCGTGGTCTTGAATGGTTGTTTGGATAAGCTTCACGTCATCTTCACCAAGGGTTGGTGTCGAGTTATACTCACGGCCAATTGGGTTAAGTTTCTTTACGTCAATAACGAGGTAAGGATTAACCGGCTCAGCAGCGTTTGTAAAAGCAAACAAGATGTTCCAGTCAGGGTGCAATGCGTTGACAATATTGTAGAGAGAATCTTCTAGGTCTTGATAAATATTCATGTTAGCTCAACCCTCATGCACAAGGCTTTGTAATGGTTAAGTACACCCATGTCGTAATCAATAACCTTCATCACTTCATACAACTCACCCTTCCAGTAGAAGCGGTCAGCAGCATATCCGTTTGGTCCTTCTTTACGTTGTCTTAGCGAAGCGCCTTTCGTGTACACTTTGAGTGTTGCACGTGTTCGATCTGCTTCTGGCAAGAGGTAGGTGTCTGTGGATTTCAGCACCGGTTGTACGTTGCATACAACTTGGACTGTACTCTCAGCTCCGGGGCTAGGACGCCCTCGAATGATTGTCTCAGCCTCACGGCGGATAATATCGAGCGTTGTGTGTCCAGTTAGGAGCAGTGGTGGATTTCTCATTTATGTACTCCTTAACGGTGGATGTGGAATCTGACAGACTCAAGCATCTTACCTGTGTCAATCAGTGGCGTATCTCTACCGCCTTTTTTCTCAATCGTCCTCTTGGAGTTACCGCCCATAGCGGCATATTGTGCGATGCTGATTTGCATCAACTCTCCAGTAATACGACCAAGGATGTTCAACAACCTTTGTGTGGCTGTTCCGCCTTTAATGACGTTACCGAACACTTGTTTCATCTGAGCAGCCATGATGGCTTGGTTAGTGCCTTCAGAGAAAGTGTCTGTCATGAAAGGTCTTTGTGGGTTATGCACAGTACCGAATTCGTTGTATGCAGCTACAGTAGCTACAGGCAAGTTATGATTCTCAGGACCGTAACGATCCTCTTCAAAGAAACCAACTTCGACTTCCATACCGTTTAATTTGTCCAACCTCTTCATCAAGGCTGGGATTTTGTTTTCAAACTTAATACTGAAGCCCATGACCACCACCTACACCGTCACACATCAAGTCATAGTTGTACTGCCAATTACCACATCCAAGGCGGAAGGGGCGTTCAGTAGGAACCATCACTGAGTTGTTATCACAGTTGACTCGGTTGTCATGCATATCTTGACGCGAGATACCACCAGCGTATGGCATAGCCACACTGATAGCAGCGTTAGGGTCTTTCAATATTAGCTCAAGGGCACGGTAGTAGTTACTAAAGATATCACCACCATATACCTCAATGTCACCAGTTCGTTCACGTGTGAATCGAGATAGTGTAAACAACAAAGTACGAGCAGCATCTAGTGTCGCTCTATTCTCATTGCCATTATATTTGTCGATGAAATACTGATAGTCTTCGTCGTGCAGCCATTCCATATCAGGCCAAATGTCACCTACGTTCAAACGAACACGGTCAGTAGCACTTGTGGATGGCGAACCAGTGTACGGCATATCTTGGCCTCCTGTAACAAGAAAGGGGCAGGCAAAGCCCGCCCCATTTCAATTAGGCACCAACGATGCCTTTAACGATCAACTGTGGACGGCGAAGCACGTTCAGGAAGTTGGACTCGGTTTGGATTTCGATCATCTGACCACGGTTGTCACCGAATTCGAAAGCGTATAGCTCTTGACCTTGGGTGTTAACGAAGTCGAAGTGATCTGCTGGTCCGAAGTACTGGACGAAGTTGTCACCATCGCCTACATCGCTTGGGAAGAAGTAGCAGTCGCCAACTGGAATCTGGCGAGAGCCATCTGGGTTAACCCCACGGTTTTCGATGTAAGTGATGTTACCGATTGTGAATTCACGGTAACGAGCGTCGTAGCCTTTCGCCTTCAGACGGTCACGAAGGATTTGTGGAGACTGAGCGTAAGCTAGCCACAGTGCCTTCATTGTTGGGTGGCCGATCAGCTTCGCGAAGAACTCTGGCGATGCAACAGCGAATACTTCACCACGTACAGTTCCGTCCAGAGCGTTGTCTTGGATAGAAGCGAAAACTTCTTCAGTTTTTGCGATGATATCGGTTGTAGCAGTGTTCAGTTCGAAGTCAACAGTTGTACGTGTTGCACCGAACTCTGTGTACCAGTTGTATGTTACGTTGCCGTTAGGAGCGTAAGCAGTACCAGTTACGATTGTGTGCCAGATAGCAGCTTCGTGAGTTGCAGCCCAAGACTTACGGATTACTTCAAGCTTACGCGCACGCACAGCAGCCAGAGTTTCCAGTTCGTCTACACCGAAAGCACGCTTACCTTGGATATCACGTGGAGTGATGGAGGCGTCTAGGGTGAAGTGTGGGATTGCAAATGCTTGCATTTTGCGAGTTGGATCGCTGACCACGGTGTGACGAGCACCACGGTGAACGTCTTTGATCAGACCGTATCCAACGGTGATTTCTTCAAGAGTAATAGTCTCTTGAGAAGTTGTGTCTTTTCCGAAGATGCCCAACTGTGTTCCAAGGAACCAGTCATTCGGGATAATCATCAGCGGCTGGGACAGGTCAGTGTATTCGTAGTTGTTGCCTGCGTAGCTACGAGTGGCCTGTTTAGCAAGTTGTACTGTAGACATTATGTCCTCCTATTAAACGTTGTTGTAGGTAAGTTGATCAACTGCGAAGATGTTCTTCAGAGCCAGTTTGTCAGTTGCAGTCTTACGTTGGTTATCAGTCGTAACGTCAGAACCAAAGATAAGTGCAGCCTTACCAACTTTCGCGTGACCGCGAGCCAGTACCAATACATTGGTGTATTCGGCAGCAGAAGGACGAGTCAGGTCGTCAATCAAAATGTATGTAGCGTCAGCCAGAGTTGCAGCAACAACTAGAGCACCAGTGCTGTCAAGAACAGAACCTGTGATCGTAGCGTTTACAGCAGACTTGAGCAACACTTCACGTGTTACGCCAGAACCAGCTTCTTCTTCGTATACCAGCCAGTTGCTTAGACGTTGTACATCAGCAGCGTAATTTGCCATTGTGTGTATCTCCTATAGATAATAAATTACTTAACGCCGTAACGGGCTTTAAGGATTTGAGTTGTGCGATCAACTTCTTCTTGAGACTCTGCACCAGCACCGGCTACGCCTGCTTCTTGCATCATTTCAGAATTGTCAACTACAGATGCCATAGACTTCATTGTGGCAACGGTAGAAGCGAACGATTCATCGTCTAGACCAGCCAGCGACTTCAATACAGCTTCTGCTTTATCAGCAGGAACTTTGGCATCAACCAGAGCAGCTTTACGCATTTCTACTTTAGCAGCTTCAGCAGCAGTTTCGAACGCAGCTAGTTTGTCTTGAGCGGCTTTCAGAACAACAGCTTGTTCGTCTAGAGCTTTTTGTACTTCGGCAACAAGCAATGCACCAGCGGCTTTTTCCAATGCTACAGCATCTTCAACAGCTTTAAGTACAAGAGACTCATGCACAGATTTTTCGATTTGTTCCACGATAGGTTCCTCGATAATAGTAGTTGGTTGTTCAACAGATTGTCCGGCTACAGCCAGAGCAATAGTTGCGGGGTCAATGTGATCAGTAGCTTTGAATACAAGCGTGGTGATACCATTAGCTGGCCCGCCTTGGTGCTTGCCAACAAGAGCAACGTGAGCGCCTTCATGTTCAAACTTAATGTCTGTCAGGCGGCGTTTTGCATCAGTCATGTTTCAATTCCTCGACAGTAGCCATAGCGCCAATAGAGACGCCGTTAATATCACCAGACTTCACACCATCCCAAAGAGCTTGCGATGTTTCGTCGCCTTCTGGGAAGTGCCACCATTGCAACCAAGTACCCTTTTTAACTTCCACTCCGTTGTCAAGCTTGAAGCTTGCGGGTGCAATGAAGGACTGGACAATTTCGGCTTTCTGTGTTTCGACTTGGTGAAAGAGATTAGCAACTTGGCAGTGTGTATTGAAGTTGTTACAGGCTTTCTCTACTTCCTCTTCGGTGTAGATATCACCGTGTAGGTCAACAGAGTCAGGCTCAAGAACAACAAACATCGCCATACGCTTCTCATCATTGAGAGCTTTAGTTACTTCAACTTGTACTGGAGACTCTTGCGAGCCTCCAAAATGTTTTTCAATCAGTTCAGCGAGTGCATCAACGAATTTCATTGTGGCTCCTTATGCGTTGTTTGCAGCAGCGTTGTCTCTGCCAGAAGCTTTCTTAGAAGCACCATTACCACCGCCAGCTTTCATTCCGTCACCAGCTTGGCTTTCGCCTCCCATGATTTCGTCTTTGTCTACTGGTTCATCTGGCTTCTTAGGTACAACTTTGATAGATTCACGAATCTTGTTCGCCATATCGCGGTCAAGTTCAAGAGCACCAACACTACCCATACGTTGAATAGCTTTGGAGAATTCATCCAAGTCAACTTCGTCAAGATCACCGTAGCACAGTTTAGGCAGTTCTCTTGCTGTCAGGATTTCTCCGTTAAGAGCAAAGAGTTGTGGGATCAGATCGTTGTTAAGCGTGTCTTGAATCTCTTTCAGACGGGCTTCAATAGCCATCGCCATGATGTTTGTTTTTGCACCAGCAAGCGAGTACGATCCAACTTGATCCTGACCCATCTTCAACATATCAGCAAACAACACCATTAGGATTTTGTTATCCCAACGCTTGATGATTACGTCTGTGTCGTACATCTTTCCACCTTGAGTGGAAGTCAGTTCAAACTTGAAGAGAGGTTGACGGCTCTCTGGGTCAAATGCCTGTGGCAAGATGAGTCCAGATTGTTCGTTCATTTGGATGTTACGGATAACGTTCTTGTAGTATTCGAAGATTGCCTTCTCACTATCAGATGCGTCTTCACTCATATAGCGTGGTGGAAGATACAGAGTTGGCATACCGTTCATGTCACGTGTGACACCGATAGCTTCCTGTTCTTCAATCTGTCTACGGAAGAGCCAAGCGTTGTAGCAACCACGTAGAGGGCTGTTGCCTTCTGGGTTGTCACGCTTTGCGTCTACACGAAACAGCATGAATTTCTTACGAGGGATTTGAATGATGCCGTTCTGACTCAGGTTGAAGTAGCGATCACCGTTCTGAACGCCCGCTAGGGACTGTTCAAGACCGACTAGATCACGACCGTCGTCACTGTATACCCAACGAGAGATTGTGTCCTGAGAGCGAACTGGGAGCTTCCTGATGCCAATCTTGTTGTCATTGTAAGAAGAGCCAGACTCAAATGTACGACGACGATATACTTTCTCATGAACAGAGAAGCCATACGTGTACATACTTGTTACCTCACGAATGAAGTCAGCAAAGCTGTGTTCCATATCGTTGATAACGGACTCAAGGAATTCTCCGCGAGCTTTCATTGCAGCATCTGGTTCAATCCCCAGATCAACACTCCAATCAACACGACTGATCATCATCTCAACAAGAGAGATGGCAGACTTGATTGTAGCGTCTTGGGACATTGTACGGAATGTTTTGCACGCCTCTGGGAACCTAAGTTCACGACGATTCTCTTCCGCTACATGCCCACCATATTGTTTAAGTCCAATAGCACCAATCTCACCAAGGCGAAGTCTGGGCATCGGAGCAGCTACTTTCTCAACTTTTCTCTTAGCCATTAATCCTCACCTTATCTGTAGAATGCGAATGGGTTAGTCTGTGTCATTGTTGGGACCGAGAAGTCAGGAAGATATTGTTCAGAAGACAATGCGTGGAAGGCATCAGATGTGGCGTCCACTTGGTCATCCTTAATATTCTTGCTACCGTCAAACCTTTCAAGTTCAAGTAGGTAGTCCTTCGTCCAGTCAGCCTCTACAATCTCAACGCTACCAGCTTCTGCTGTTGCAGCAAAAGGAGCGAATCGAGTGACCTTAGATTTGTTAGTTGTTTTCATACGAGCCATAAAACCATGATCTGCCAAGTCACGAATGAGCTGAGCAGCATAAGCTTTACCGGCAGCACCGGGGTCGCATGGAACGATAATTTGTACATCATCACCATCGTGTCTTGCAGTTTCCAGAATCATGTCGAATACACCACCATGACGGCGACGATCACGAACAACATCTTCAACTGTATAGATGCCCATCTTGTTTCTGCTCATAAGAACACCAGCAGTCCAGTCAGGGTTTCGATTGGTTTCAGATTCAACAGTACCACTGATATCCCACGCTCTTACTCTCTTAATAGATTTCAGGTCACGTTGAGTCACCATGTTGCACCATTGCGATTTGAAGTATCCTGTACCTTCAGCACGTGCAAGCCAACTACCATAAAGTAGGCGAGCCTTCTCAACACGACCTAATCCTTCAAGCCAACCAACATACTCTGGCTGTGCTTTACATAGAACTGGGTTGTCGTAGACGTTAGCTGCAATGAATTTGAAGCTGAGAGGTTTAACTTGGTCTTCATGATCATGGGCTAGATGCGGCTTGCCATACTTCTCAATCAACTCAGCCTTCGTATCGCCCCACATCATCTTTCCGTCCATCTTGAGGAAGTAACGGACAATGCCGTCTCTTTCAGGAAGAGGAATTCCAGTTTCTGGATCAAGCCACCAATCCAACCAATGACGCAAGAAGCTGCCATAGTCAGGGTTGCAAGTGATCTTCATGTGAGGTTTAACTTCTGGACACTTAGGGTTACGCATACGAGAAGTGAGGTATTCAACCATCATTTCTTCAAACTGCTGGCCTTCGTCCACAAGGAAGTGGTTTACTTCCCAGCCTTGGAAGTTCTCAGTGTCTTTTGGGTTTTCGAAGTGACGGAGATAAATTCTAGCTCCGTTAGAGAAGAGGAAGTGGTGTTCTTTATCACGCCATCTTACCTTTGGATCAATCAGCTTAAAGAGTTCTTCGGCTTTCTCTTGGAGTCCGCCCGGACCTTTAAGTTGTGGAGTTGTACGTCTTACCATACAACCACGGAATTTTGGATACTGGACGTGTTTAAGGAAATCCATAACACCCAGATAACTTTTGCCTGCTCCAGCAGCTCCACCGAATACGGTAATATCTGCTTCGCTATGCATGAAGTCGTATTGCTTTTTCGACTTTGGCCCGATGACGTTAGGGTCCAAGTCAAAGACCATATCGTCAGCCATTGCCTGTCCTCATTTTAGAAAGTAATAAAGGGCGACCCCGAAGGGTCATCCCTGTTTTCCTGTTAGAGAGTTGCTCTCTATGTATATTATTGTACATCGGAATCGCCAGTTGTCAACCCCTAAGCATAACATTTATTGAAAATAGATGTCAAGCCTTCAATGCAGCAATAATTGCATTGACTTTAACCTTCAATGCGTTGACCAAAGTGATGGCCGTTGCTTCGTCAGTTGCGTCTGCTGTAGTCACTGTCGTAAGGGCAGTAATAGCAGCAGCTTGACCAGCGTCAATGAAAGCTCCAGCTTTGATGCCTTCCAGCAATCCAAGTTGTGCGATCAGTTCGTATTGTTCTGTTGGTGTTGTTAGAGCCATAGTATTTTCCTTGTAATTACGCAGCAATCGCTGCTAGTTGTTTGACTTTGATTGTCCCAGTCATTGGGATGTTTTGACTCGCATAAACAGCTACACGAATCTTAACCTCTGTGCATCCAGATGTAATTGTTGTGGTTGGGGTTTCTTGAACACCAGACACTTTAACACTACTCATCGGGAATCCATCTTGGTAACGGTCACAGCATTTAGAGTTGTATGTTCCAGAGTCGAGGAAACGGAAGTCGAGACTCACGCCAAGGCATCCAGTTAGTTCAAACTCAATATCAGCAACAGCTTTGATGTTTGCAGCAAGCTTGGCGTTGGCAAGGGTAATGATCTGCTCAAAGGTGAACAGGGCTCCAGATGTTGTTGGAGTGCCGCTGAACTTGAAGACTTGAGCTTCCCCAACAGTAGCAGCTTCTTTCGAGGCTACAACCGACATACCTGTCCAAGAGCTTCCAGCAATCGTGTAACCCGTTGCTACTTCACCTGTGGCGTTGGCAGACGCGCTCTTAGTCCCTGTGGTGCCTGTCAGCAAGGCGTTAGAGTTGATCTGACCAAACGGGTTGGTTGCAGAGTCATAAGCGCTTGTAACGCGAGGTAGGGGCACTGGAGAGGTGAATAGGTCTTGAATCTCTTTGGCGACAGCTTCACCAACGATGCGGGCACCAACTGGGTTCCAGTGTAGGCCGTCAACTGTAACAGCAGCGGTATCAGTCATCTTGTCCCAAACGTCTACAACACGCACACCAAGCTTTGGAAGGTAGCTGTTGATCCAAGCTCTCACCTGTTCGTGAATAAGCTGACGTGGGGCAGATAGGGCGTTAGCACCACCGCGTGGAGTCTCGTTAATGAATACAACGATCTTACCTGCTTGTTTCAACTTCATCACAACACCTTCGATGTTCTGTTGAGTTTGTGCAAGAGTGAAATCGGAAGTACGGTCGTTAGTAGAGATTAGGCAAATAACAATATCAGCAGCAGAGGCAATTACATCACCTACGCGAGCAGCCCACTGGGCAGAAGTGTTACCACCGACACCAAAGTTGAACGCTGGTTCAAAGAAGATACGACCACCAGAGTATTGACCAAGCCAAGAGGCGTAGCCATAGTTTTCTGTGATCTTGTTTGGAAGAGTGCCGCTAGAACAGTTTGCTGTACGACTATCACCATAAATGGCTACGTTACGTCGTAGGGGCTTGACTCCAGCACTAGAGATAAGGCCAGCAGAGATAATACCGTCAAGTCCAATAGAGGCTAGAGCTTTCAGCATATCGTTTGGTGTTAGGTTCATGGTTGTTCCTTTTTGGAATTATAGAAACAAGAAAACCCTCAAGAAGAGGGTTGTCGAGACAAGACAGACTGCGTTGATAGCACGAAGCTATGTAGAGGTGGGTCAGTCGTCTGTGTTTGGTGCATTCTTGAGGTATCGAGCCTCATCCTCTGGGGTTTCAATCCAGTGCTTCTACCTAGTTAGCTTAGAATGCGAATTGGTGCGGGATTAGGGAGTCGAACCCTAGTTCCTCGGGTGGAAGCCGAGAGTATTAGACCTCTATACGAATCACGCATGTTTGGAGCCATCTATGGGAGTTGAACCCATCTATTACTGGTTTGCAATCAGCACCCTAGCCGCTCAGGCAAGATGGACATAATTTGGTGGGCCAAGAGGGTCACGATCCCTCAATCCTTTCGGCGGCAGTTTCTAAGACTGCTGTGTATACCAGTTCCACCACTGGCCCATAATTTGGGGTGACGCAGAGATTCGAACTCTTTCAACCGGGTCACAACCGGAAGTCTCAGCCAGAGAGAACGACGTCACAGTCAAGCGTGTTGCTTTGTAATTCTTGCTCAGCCTCTTTCAAGGTCTGTTTGTCTAGTTGACGTTCTTTGAGCATTACACGGTCACAGCATCTGCATGATAATGTTTCATATCGTTTTGCACGTTGCTTGAGTCTAACTTTCATATCGTCTCCTATAATTTGGTGGACCGTCGGGGAGTCAAACCCCGCCTTCTACGGTGCAAGCGTAGCGAACTATCGAAATTCTTACAGCCCATTGTCGCGTTTTGCTGCCCTTGTCAGGTACGATGTAATCCAAGCAATTAGGGCGAGGCACATACACCTTTTCAACAAAATTGGTCACTCGGGGTGGAGTCGAACCACCGCCACTTCGTTCCAAACAAAGTACGCTACCGTAACGCTTCCGAGAGATAAATCATTTACATCTTAATTGGTGCCGCCTAATGGAATCGAACCACATATCCAGAGGCCAGTGGTTTACAGCCACCTAGTTGTCCCAGCAACTCTTTAGTCGGCATTTAAATTGGCTGGCGCGGTAGGACTCGAACCTACAAGACCTTTCGGAAGCTCCGTTAACAGCGGAGTGCAGTACCATTATGCTTACACGCCAATTTATTCTGATAGAGACTATATTTATACAGCACACTCTATCTGGCTGTACCCGTGGGGAGCACGTGTTTGGTTGCGGGTGTAGGATTTGAACCTACGCGATACAGGATATGAGCCTGCTGTTCTACCAGACTGAACTAACCCGCATTTGTTTGGTGTTTCTAATTTGGTCGCCAGAGAAGGTAACGCTCCTTCGTTTTAGAGTTATCAGCTCTGCGTTCTACTTTTGAACTATCCGGCATTTGTTTGGTAGAGGACAAGGGATTCGAACCCATATCTCCTTCGTTCGTAGCGAAAGGCTCTGTCCAGTTAAGCTAATCCTCTATTGTTTGGTGCCCCATCACAGAATCGAACTGCGATATCCTGATTACAAAACAGGCGTAATGACCATTATACGAAAAGGGCGAATTTGGCGGCTCATAGGGAATTCGAATCCCTCCTTCCTGATAGACAGTCAAGCGTGCTAACCGCTAACACTAATGAGCCAAATTGGTACTCTTGGTGGGACTCGAACCCAACATCAACTGATTGAAAGTCAGCCATCCTATACCTTTAGACGACAAGAGCATTAATTCTTATTTGCCGCTGACAGGGTGTTTGTCTTTGCGGGCTTTGTTCGGATGACGACCTTTGCTGTCTTTCAAGCGAGTCTTGTCAACCGGAGCATGTTCTTTTGTTGCATCGTATGGACGTTGTGCCATTTCTTTCTCTCCTTTTATTTAACTTGTTAGAGTATTAGAACATGGGAAATCCATATTGTCAATACCTTACTTCAAATTATTTTACTTTATTTGGTGCTGGATGTAGGGTTCGAACCTACCTAAAGCGGCTTAGAAGACCGCTGCACATCCAATATACCAATCCAGCTTATTTGGCGGGCCATCGAGGTTACGATCCCCGTCCACATGGCTTTGGAGGCCAGTATGCTGCCATCACAATCAAGACCCTTAATTCGTGGGAGACACTTATAACACGCTGTCTCCTGAGCGTCACATCACCAGTTGGTTTGGTGATCATACCAAGGCGCGGTATGTTCTTTTATTCGTCACCGTATCCATCAAATGGGTTGCACGTACCAACGAACTGGGCAAAGCCCTTGTTTTTAAACTTCTCTGTGGTCATCTTCCAGCCGAGCCGCACACGCAAATCGCGTGTAGCACTCCAAGGCTTGACACAGTAGTATTCGAATCCAATCAGCTTGTTGCCTTCATACAGCTTGGCAAACATGCCGCCGGGAATCTTAGACTTGTCAGAGATATCAGGATTACCTGTGATGGTCATTGTAGCTGTATCAGACCACTTGATGGCAGAGCGCTTGGCAAGGCCGTACAGAGGGTTTCTGAGCATCCACATGACACGGTTCACGTATCCTTTGAAGCCTGTTGTAACACCGAGGAACAAACAACGTTTGGCTACGAATCCTTGATCACCCTGTGGAGGGTTATCGTATGTACCCCAAAGCCATCCCCAAGTATATTCAGTCTTACCGTATTCCTGTGCCCGCGTGAACAGAGGAACGATCAATGCTGCGGGAAGTGCAGTGAAGATTGTCATCAAGATATCAACAACGAGTAGCATTGTGAATCGTAGGTAAATCATTGTGCCTCCAGTTTGTTTGGAAGAGGGAGTGGGGGTCGAACCCACAATTGCTGGATTCAAAGTCCAGTGCGTCTACCAGTTCCGCCATCCCTCAATTAAATTAGTACCGAGAGCATTCTAAGGATGGCCATCCGTCGTCAACTCTCTAGTCACGTTTCATCCGCTTTGTGAACCACACCCTTTCAGGTGTCCGCCGAGGCTTGGGAGGGAATCGAACCCTAACGCGATTACTTTGTGATGTTTGGTGCTTCGTGAGAGAATTGAACTCCCGTCTGTTGCGTGTAAAGCAACGGCCCTACCATTAGACGAACGAAGCTTGTTTGGTGGGCCTTCCCAGACTCGAACTGGGAACATCTTCATTTTGAGTGAAGCATGACTGCCAATTGCATCAAAGGCCCATTTTTGTTTGGAGGCGAGTGAGGGATTCAAACCCTCGGACCCCTTTCGGAGTCGCTAGTTTTCTAAACTAGAGCAATCGTTCACTCTACCAACTCGCCAAAATTTAGAGGTTCAACTTGGGACTCATACCCCTACCGGACTATCGCAACATTCCGAGTGCAACCCAGCCGCGAACCCTCACGCTGATGCAGTTTTCTTTTCAGGAGCGACCTGAACATCTTGGCAGAGAGCTGAGGTCTTGATCCCCAACCGTGTTAACGATCCCTTTGTTTAGCAAACAAGGCCAGCCACCTGACTGGGTAACTCTCTATGTTAGTGGCAGCAAGCGTAACTGCCTGACATACTGTATTTCAGAGAATACGCCGCCTAACGTAATCTAACAGTACATCATATTTTGGTTGGACGCCCCGGACTTGAACCGGGAACCTACCGGGTAAAAGCCGGTTATTCTAAGCCAATTGAATTAGCGTCCAATTATTACTTAGCGAAGTTAAATACTGGGGCGAGAGGTTTGTCCTCTAGCTCGTCCGGTCCCTCACTTCCTTTTGCTAGTTGAATCTTCAATGCTTCGTTAGACTTGTATAGATTGTTGTACATATCAACCAACACCTGTTTCATCTTGAAACGGTCCTTAGCTGGAATGGACTCATCATCGCTGATTTCAATCATCTTGTCAATAGCCTGTCCGTAAATTCTTTTAAGAATTCTCAAACCAGCATCTAGTTCTGTCTTTGTCACCCCACGTGCAGCCATTTCAGCTTTTGTTGGACGACCGCCTTTATTCTTTTGTTCCATTATGCTATACCTCGGATTAGAGTGAGTGGTAGGCTTACAGCCCGAAAGGAGGAGGAAACAGGCACGCTCCACTCACATAACTTGTAGGACATTTCTGTCTAAGTATGGTAAGTATACCATGATTGCACTGTCTGTCAACCCCTTGATAGGATTAATTTTCTTTGATGGGTACTGGCCCTGTCACACCGTCAGTCGGATATCGTCCGCAGACATACTCTTTCTCTGTGTATGAATTGTATACAAGATTTCTGCACACACTACAAAAGTCTTCTTCTCTCTGTGCGAGCTTATTCCATGCGGGGCTATCATTATTGATCAGCGGTACATCGCAGCATCGGCATCTCATAGTTTGGTTTCCTTATATTATTTAGGGTTATTCCATACAATCTCCTTTAGTATCAGTGGTTTAGGTGGTTGTATGTGTTGGTTATTGTATTTGATCTGCTCATGACGCTGAGTTTCGTATTGGAAGATAGAACTGTCCCAAGGAAAGCCATACAGGAAACCCTGCCTCGACCTACCTTGGTTCTATCTTCCACACTATCTCGTATGAGTTTCCTCATGACGCTTGAGATCGTGATTGGCCTGCATTGGCAGGAGACAGATTGCTCTGTCAGATTCTGGTCATTCCACCTTGCGGTGTCGTCGCTACGCTTTAACCAGATTAGAACTCAGCTTGCCCAGTAGCATCCTCTTCATAGGCGTGTTCCCTGATGGCCGGTGAGTGAATTCAGACATATCTCTCCATCAGTTTTTCCATACTAACACGGCAATTGCCCTACGTCAAGGTCTTGACAATCAGGAAAACTGTGTTACTATCAGAAATTATCAAATCAATAAGGAGAACCCTATGACCGATTTCATTGATGTAGTTGAACACAACCCTATCGTGTTCGTCAAGAGCGTCTGTGAGGCGATTGCAGAAGGCTACGCAATTCAGAACACAATCCCCGGCTATCCTCAGTTTGGCGCCTATGGCAACGCTGTACGCATGTTCAAGGCTGAAAAGCCGGGTGGTGTGATCATTTCTGCTGACCACAGTGGACGTGTAGAACATTATGAGCCAATGGCCTTCATGCTGCTGGTGCAAAACTTCGTACACGCTGGATACACATTCAAGGAAGGTGGTAATCACTTCTTTGATGAAAAGGGTTTGAAGAGTATTGAAATGGAGCTTGTCAAAGATGAGCCGAAAGAAGAAAAACCAGCGAAGAAAGCTCCTGCAAAGAAAGCTTTGAAAGCTGAACCAACTATTGATGAATTGAAGGAGGCTGAATAATTATGGCAAAACTAACTAAAGCACAACGTGAGTTCTTCTACGACTTCGCAAAGAATGACCTGAGCAATATCCTATTCCCTATCCTGCACGCACAGGGTTTGCAACTAACGCCAGAACTGGCTGAGAGCTTGCTGAACATGGTTGACCTTGATGCCTATACCGAAATCGTAGGTCAAGCGTTCCTTGAGCGTGTAGACTTCACCACCATTAAGCGTGTAGACAAGATCATGAAGAGCGATGAGTTCAACAACGTGATTGTTGCATCGCAGCAAGTGAGCGACGCTGTAAACGATGAGCGTATCCGTATTCTCGCTGCACTGATTCCAGTTGCAGATGAAGAAGCTCTTGGTCTGACTGACGAACAAGAGGGCTAATCTATTCGGGAGCTTCGGCTCCCTCTTTCATGGAGGTGCATAATGGCTAAGAGAAACCAAGCGAAAGTTATTGGAAAACGCTGGGAAGAAAAAGAACAACGTGGTCGGGAAGTTAATCCAAAGTTTGTAGAAGCAAGGGAAGATGGCCGCTCCAAAGCCAACACCACGCCGCTGAAGCCACGCAACGACAAACAAGCTGCGTACATCCAGTCCATCAACGAAAACCCTCTCACCATCGCCACAGGCTACGCTGGCACATCTAAAACCTACATCCCAACTGTTATGGCATGTGATGCTTACCTGAAAGGTGAGATTGATAAGATTGTGTTCGTGCGTCCTAACATTTCCAACAGTAAGTCGCTGGGTATGTTCAAAGGCAGTGCGGTAGAGAAGATGGAAATGTGGCTGATGCCTGTAATCAACATCCTCAAGGATCGTCTGACACCGGGTGGACTTCAAACTGCTATCGAGAACGGGAACATCCAGTATGTACCTCTGGAAGTATTGAAAGGTTTCAGTGCTGAGAGCTGCTTCTTTATTGTGGATGAAGGTGAAGACATTAACCAAGAAGAAGCCAAGAACATTGTTACCCGTCAAGGTAAGAATTGCAAAATGGTGATTAGTGGCGACGTAAGTCAGAGTGCTTTGAAGAGCCATTCTGGTTTGAAGATGCTGACTCGTATGGCATCTAAGCACACTCATTTGCCAATCGGTTTTATTGACTTCAACCATGTAAACGACATTGAGCGTAGCCAAGCCTGTAAGGATTGGATCATCGCTTTCGAGAAAGACGAACGGGAGGGCGTAAAGTATGAGTGAAGATATGAACAAACCAAATCGTATTATGATGACACAACACGTTGCGAATGAATACCATCTGAGACTGGCACGTCCTATCACAGAAGTGGATGACTTTGAAGACGAGTTTCAGTTGTTTGCTGCTGCTGGCGAGCGTGATTTGATCCACATTGATATCGTAACGCCGGGTGGCTCTATGGATACAGCTCACATGCTGTGTCGTGCCATTCAACGTACACAAGCTCACGTAGTGGCGTATATTGGCCCTACCTGTGCATCTGCTGGTACAGCGATTGCTCTGGCCTGTGAAGAGTGGGAGATTGATGACATGTCCTCTTTCATGATCCACACTGGCAGCTACGGCTACGTTGGGATGGCTCCACACGTTGAAGCTAACGTTCGCCACAACACGAAGATGATTGAACGCTACGTTCGTCTCACCTACGCAGGATTCTTGACTGAGGAAGAGATTGAGCGTGTTATCGACGGTCGTGAAATGTACTTCGAAGGTGAAGAGCTTGCTCAGCGCCTGTCTGCGTACAGTGTGTACCGTGAAGCGATTCGTGAAGCCAATCGTCACGATGAGCAAGAAGTGGTTGACGAAGACCCGTTTAGCGATTAAGATGTGCCCATGCCGGATGCCTTGGTGTCCGGCTATTTTTATGTCTGTCGAAAGGAGGTATTAGTGAGCAAGATTAGCCTAATGGAACAAGTTTTGGAGAAGATGCAGGCTAAGGAGAGCATTTATGTTGTATACACCGTTGACAAACAGAAGATTACGATTGTATCCTACTCAGATTTCGCCAAATGGGAATTCATTCCGCCAGCTACATTTTTTATTAAAGACGCAATGGGTGACTACATTTTTATCCACACGGCTAAACGAGCTGTTGCACAGGAATGGGTTGACAAGGAATACGGAAAAGGGCGATACTCAGTGAATACAAGCCGCTTGCAGAAGGGCAAGCCACTTGGAGAAGACAGCAAGCCTGCCTTCGGAACCGCAACTCGCAGAGGACAAAAACGATGAAAGCTAGCCAATTGATTGCACAACTATCTACTCTGATCGCTGAGCGTGGTGATTTGACTGTCATTGGTCAAGCTGATCAAGAAGGCAACTCATACGACACTATCCGTGGTGCAGACTTCACATACATCAGCGAAGACCTGCAAACCACCGTAGACTCGCTTCACGAAACTGAGGAATACGGTGAAGAGTTCTCTCCAGTGATTGTGGTTTTTCCATAATGTGGATCGCTCAACATCCTTGTGGCACTTGGTGTGCCTACAAGGAGAAGCCCAGAGAAAAGATGGGAGGCTGGGACGGTGATGTGTATGCCGTCCTTAACCGTGGACTATGGATCATGAGCTGGAGGGAATCACTTGAGTGCATGTCCTTCAAGACATATCAAGACAGGTTCAGGCATAAGGAGGTTCGATGATATGTAGAAAGCATATGGTCGAGTTCTTCGGCAACAACCCAGAGCTGTGTCCAATCTGTGTTGAGGAAAGACCAAAAGGAGGTAAAATGAATTATGACGAGTCGTATATGGAAACCGCAGAAGCGTTCGCCGCTAAGTCTCAGTGTCCTCGTACTAAGGTCGGGTGTGCTCTCGTACTGGCTTCGGGTGTCGTATCTCCCGGCCTCAACGGGATGGCAAGTGGTGGACCTAATCAATGGGAATTCTCACCTGACGGGAACCCCGAGGTTGTACATGCCGAACTTAATTCGCTGGGAAAATGCTTGGAACAGGGGCTCTCCACTAAAGGTGCTACAATGTATGTCACGCTCAGTCCCTGCTTGGAGTGTTCAAAACTCTTGGTACGGGCAGGGGTCAGGCGCGTCGTTTATCGGGATGAGTATCGATTGACAACCGGACTTGACTATCTTAGGAAATATGGAGTGGAGGTGGAACAATATGTATAATTTTTATCTATTGTGTGCTTGGGACGACTACTACCCTGATAGTGGTCTTGGCAATATCAAAATGTGTGCCAACACTGAAGAAGAGTTGGCTGATTTGAAAGCCGAGCTTGAGGATGAATGGGACAATGTTCGTGTTTACCATTCTTCGTGGTTGCCGTCGTAAGGAGGTTTTATGCACTATAATGAAGCACTAGCTGACAAGCAAGGTTTGACTGATGCTGATCGTGAAGACCTCGACAAGGTGTATGAAGAGTTGTTTTATGCTCTTGAGCATCCAGAAGTCTTCGCTGATATTGAGGCTAACGTCCGGCAGATTGAATTCAATCTGCAACGGCTCTGGAGATTCCCAGAAGACCCTAAGTTCCATCGCTACCAATTGGAAATTAAAGGTTGTACCTGCCCACGTATGGACAACTACGAGCTAATCGGGCATACTGCTGACCGTTATCGTGTAAGTGACTGCCCTTGGCATTGGAGTGCAGAACACCAAGCGAAGGTTGATAAAGTCTATGAAGAACGTGCAAAAATGAGGGAGGGGAAATGACAACTATCGCTGTAGCAATGAGGACTGAATCTGGTGACGACTACCTGTCGATGTTCACTGGTGTGACAGGGCCAAAAGACTTTGTTGCCCGTGTAGCAGACGAAATGGGTGAAGAGCTTGCCTATGTCTACTACTCGCAAATCGTAACTGACGATGGGGAAACCAACGTCTACAAACATGCTCTGCAAGAGCGTATCGAAGAGCAACAACGACTGGAGGACGGTTTCTTTGATTAAGACACTCTATGGCCTTGACAAGAAAGGCGACATGAAGGTTTGGGATATTGAAGTTAAAGATGGCCTAAATGGTGATGCTTACCTTGTGATTAGACACGGTAAACTAGGTGGTAAGCAGACTGAGAAATCTGAATACTTTGGCTACGGCTCTGGCAAGCAAGGCCGCAACGCTTTTGAGCAAGCAGCCCTTGAAGCTCAAGCTCGCATCAAGAAGCAGGAAGATAAGAACTACCGTGAGAACACGGCTGATCTTGCCAACCTTGACATTCTGGCTATGCTCGCTGCTGACTACCGTAAGCGTGGCAAGAGCATCGTATATCCGTGCTACGGCTCTGATAAATATGATGGTGTTCGTGCTCTGGCGAAGAAACGCAATGGCGTTGTAACCATCGAATCTCGTACCTCACAGCTTTACGATATCCCGCATATCCATGAAGCTCTTGTGATCCATATGCAAGACGGTGACATTTGGGATGGTGAAATCTACCTGCATGGTGAAGTGCTGCAAGATATTACATCTGCTGTAGGTCGTACTGACACTCAGGCGAAGATTGATGCTGCTCAGCGTAAATACGAGAAGGTTGTGTGCGACGATAACTACGAGGCTCTGCAAGAAGCTATACACATCCATGAGATTCGCCCTAAGCTGGAGTTCCATATCTTTGACGTGCATTCGGATAAGACATTCGATGAACGTGTAAAAGACCTTGACGAGTTGTGTGGTATTCCTATAGTATCGCCCTGCATTCAGGTTACTCAGTATGTTTGGGTTGCTGATGCGGTAGATATGAAAGTCAAGCATGATGATGCTGTAGATCGTGGCTACGAAGGCTTGATGCTCCGCAACTTCAAGGGTTTGTATGAGAGCGGGAAACGCTCGACAGACTTGCAGAAGTACAAAGAGTTTGTTGACGCTGAGTTTGAGATTCTTGATGTAATCCCAGACAAAGAAGACGGAAGTCGATTCGTTGTTCGAAACAACTTGAACGACCGAACGTTCACTGTTACACTGGGCTCTATGGCTCAACGAGCTGAGTATCTGGCAAACAAACATCTTTACATCGGTAAGATGATTACTGTAAGATACCAGTCTCGATACAAAAAGACAAAACTTCCCCAGTTCCCAACTGGTGTGGTTATCCGTGATTACGAATAAGGAGGAAAATATGACTCAAGAAACTCAAGAATTCCAAAAGGTTGACACCACTGTTATCCAAGTACGCTCTGTGCTGAACTTCATGTACGCACTGGGCTACCGTCTCGATGAAACTTCCAAGACTGGTCGGTTTGTAACCAATCATCGTGAACATCAAGGCAACCGTTACCTGAGCATGGGTGTGGCTATCCGTATGCACAACCTCCAGCAGCACCAGTGGGAGGTTTACCAGAACGAAGACTTGACCCTGAGCATGACCCTGCCTAAGGGTGTTAGCCTACAGCAAGGCTTCTCGCCTATCGGTGTGAATCTGGCCATCGCTTCTAAGCTGGTACAGAAGGTTAAGTTCTCCGTCACCCGTAAGGGTAACGTTGTAACTCAAGACGTTATGGTCAAGCCTTTGAACGCCACAGTTCTGGCTCTGATCGAACCAGAAGCTTAAATGACTGCCCGCCCACAAGGCGGGCATCTTTATCCCTGAAATTTAGGAGAACCATATGTCGTTAGACCTTGAGAAACGTGCTGAAGCCTTTGCCATTGAGAAGCACAAAGGCCAGAAATATGGTGACAAGGAGTACACCTACCACCTGCGTCAGGTTGTGGAGAATGTCAATAAGCGTAATCAAGGTCATCCGCTGTTGTCCACTCTGGTTGCCATCGCATGGTTGCACGATGTTCTGGAGGATACTGACGTTGAGTATAGAGAACTTGAGCGTGAGTTTGGTACTGCTGTTGCGTTCTGTGTGGCACGTCTGAGCAAACTTGCTGATATCCCTTATCAGGTTTACATGGAAACGATTGTAGCTGCTGCTCTTGCACGTGAAGTTAAAATCTGCGATACTATGGCCAATATGGTGGAAAGCATCAAGAGTGGGAACACCAAAGGCTTGGTGAAGTACCCACGTCAACTGACAATTTTGGTAACAGGAGTTTATTATGAGTGAGATTTGGTTCACCAGTGATCTGCACGTAGATCATAAAAACATTATCGAATACTGCAATCGTCCTTGGACGTTTGAGCAACAACGCGAGGAAATCATCACTCGCTGGAACAGCCGTGTTGGCCTGATGGACGATGTGTATCACTTGGGAGACTTCGTGTTCACTGGCTCCAAAGGTCTGAACAAGGTTGTTGATATCATCAAAGAGCTGAATGGCAACATCACATTCATCAAAGGCAACCACTGCCAAGCTGGCCTGTGGGATTTGATTGAGCGTCAGAATCTTGCTCACGTCAAGGAGATTTGCGACTACAAGGAAATCACCATTGAGCGTAACAAGGTTGTTCTGTTCCACTATCCACTGGAAACTTGGAACAAGGCACACCACGGTGCATGGCACCTGCATGGTCATTGCCACGGCAGTTTGGCTCCACGTGGGAAGCGTTTGGACGTGGGTATTGACAACCACCCAGATCGTCAGGTATTCTCGCTGGCTGAAATCAAGATTCACATGGCTAAACAAGAGTTCCAGATTGTAGACCACCATACAGGAGAGCGTGAGTGAGTAAACTTAAACAGAAAATTCAAAGAGCCCGTGAGAAAGGTTGTTATGCATTTCGGGCTCACTGGTGTGAACCGGGTAATCCTTGGTGTGTCTACGTTGAGGGTGAGTTTGCCCCACGGGGTTACATGACAAAACGTCAAGCTGTCAACCTTGCCTACGCAATCTCAATCTCTAAGAAACTTAAACTGGAGGTGCTGTAATGGCTAGACTTGAAGTGATTGGAGGGGTTCCAAAGACTCCGGACCTCAGAGAGGGCGTCTTGATGATCCATAAGAATGAGCCACCAATGGTTGTCATTGTAGATGAAGTGACAGGCGGTGGTGAAGGTTTTTGGGGAACAGACCTTGAAACTGGGATCAGGATCGAGTATGATGCTGTACAGTTTGTACCATTCATCGGCAAATTAACATTGGAGCAATAATATGTTTGAAGCACTGATTGAGGCTGGACTGGTAAAGCGTAAGCGTTATGAAAACGGCCTCTCGGTCTTCAAGTACGCACGTAAGGTGTTCTACGATAAGCTCTGGGACACTGATGATCTGCTGCTGGAGGCACGTGGTATCGTACTGGACGACGACAACTACCCAGTGATCTGGCCTTTCACTAAAGTGTTCAACCACCATGAGAACGGCACTGAGTGTGAACCTGACCGTACTGTTTGTGTTGCCCGTAAGGTGAATGGTTTCATGGCTGCTGCCCGCTGGTACAACGGTGAGTTGATCGTCTCGACAACAGGCTCACTGGACTCTGACTTCGCTGCCTTGGCTCGCTCTCACATCGAGAAGCTGAAAACTTCAGAAATGCGTGATATTCTGACGTACATCTTTGAGATTTGTGATCCGTCTGATCCACACATTGTTGAGGAACAGGAGGGTGCGTATCTGATTGGCGCTCGTCGTATGGCTAACGGTTATCCAATGGCTCATGAGTATCAGTTGGATGATCTGGCAGAAGAGATTGGTGCAAAGCGCCCTGAATGGTCTTACATGACATTCCGTGAAGCTCACCACATGGCAGAAACGTGCAAGCACGAAGGTTTCATGATCCGTGATCCTGATGATGGCACCACTATCATGAAGATCAAGTCTCCACACTACCTCACGAAGAAGTTCCTGATGCGTATGGGGATGAAGAAAGTGGATGTGATGTTTGACAACAAGGAAGAATTCCTCAAGACGATTGACGAAGAGTTCTACAACGTTGTGCATTATATCACTCGTTGGTTCGATGCCGACAAGTGGAAAGGCTACACTGACCAAGAACGTCGTGAGATTATTGAACAATACTTCCACGAAATCGTATATGACGCAAAGAAAGGAGAATACTGATATGACTATGACACTACGACTGGATACCGCTGGCCTGCGTTCGATGATCGCTGAGAATCCAACCTTCGCCATTGAAATCCAGCAGGCTGTTCTGAACAACATCCGTGCAGATAATATTCAACAGGCCGTGATCGACCGTGTTAACGGTTGTTTGGATAAGATGGCTCCTAAGGAGGGTTATTACAGCACTACCCGAGTTATTAAGGACCAGAAGATGCTTGACGTGATCAATGCTACTGTCCGTGCTGAAGTGAGTGTTGCCCTTAAAGTTGCTATCGAAGACGCGGTTTCGTCTGCAACCAATGCCATCGATCTGCGTATTCGTCAAGAGGTCAAGAAGGTGGCTAAAGAAGTGCTTCTGGAGTCTCTGACCGCTGCTGATGCCAAGGCTATCCTGCTGGAGAAACTGATGTAATGGAACTGTACCTGATTCGTGGCTTGCCGGGTTCAGGCAAGTCCACCTTCGCTAAGTCGCTGGCAGATGCTCTGGACTGCAATCACTATGAGCATGACAAGTATCTGTACACCGAAGAGGGTAAGTACCTTTGGACTGAGCAGCGTATGGCTTATGCCTATCGTCAATGCCTACGTGACACAGAAGCTACAATGGCTGAAGGTGAGCCAGTTGTTGTCTCCAACGTCTTCCCAACCTCCAAGTCATTGAAAAACTACCGGAAGCTGGCTGAGAAGTATGGACACCGTGTGACGTATATCGTCGTAGAGAACCGTCGTGGTGGTGTGAACATCCATGATGTACCTCAAGAGGCGTTGGATGATATGCGTAAAGCATTTCAAGTGTCGATTTAACGCTTGACAGCAGGGGCCACTCCTGACAGAATGGCCCCACACAAACAAAGGAGGGTCTACAATGACCGAGTTTAACGAAAACCTGTTCTACACTTTGAACCAGAACAAAAATCATCGCGTGTCTATCAGCACCATGAAGTTTCCCGGTGGTGAAGTGGGTGTGAACATCAACACTGGCAGTCTCAATCCGTTCACCACGGAAGCACAAGGCGTGATTACTGTTACCCTCACTGCCAAGATTCAATCCAGTGATCATCTGATGCAAATGTTCATGGCGACTGATGCCTTGAAGCGTGTCTACCCGTTCGCACACATCGACCTGCTGATTCCGTACTTCCCATATGCCCGTCAGGACCGCGTATGCAACGCTGGAGAGGCTTTGAGCGTGAAGGTGGTAGCTCAGCTCATCAATGCGATGAAATACTCCACAGTGACGGTTGTAGACCCTCACAGCCCTGTTCTGGTGGCTGCCTTGGACCGCTGCTTCGTCATTGAGCAGAAAGACGCCTTCAAAGGCATCAAACAAGACTGGCACAACTGGACAATCGTTGCTCCTGATATGGGTGCTACCAAGAAGACCGAAGACTTCGCCAAACTGGTCGGAGCCAAGGATGTTCTGTACTGTAACAAGAAGCGTAATCTGTCTGACGGTAAGATTCTGGGTATGAGCATTCTCAACCCTGAGATTCTTCAGACGCTCGGCAGTAAGTTGTTGGTGTTGGACGATATCTGTGACGGTGGCCGTACCTTCATTGAAGTGGCGGGTGCCATCGAGCGTATCTCTCCGGGCTACTACGCAGGCAAGATGGATTACACCATTGAGCTGGCCGTTACACACGGTATCTTCTCGAAAGGTGTTGGTGTATTGACTGATATGTTTGATCACGTCTACACCACTGACACACTGCCACAACAGGCACATTCTAAACTCACTGTTGTTAAACTGTAAGGAGGCTACATGGAAATTTTGATTATGATTGCAGTTGGTGCTGCTACTCTGGGCTTGATCTGGCTGATCGTGCGTGAGCCGAAGCCTATCAGGCACTATCAAGTGCCGCCAATGCCAGCAGTGAAGCCGACACGGGTAGAAGTGTCTGAGTTCACTCTAGACCAATTGCGAGCTGAGTCTGTTCAGGAAGTACGTGTGAATGCAGGAATCCCACGTGGTGTTCCAGTAGTTGCAAAGTCTCAGCAAAAACCTGTTGACAAGCCAAAGCCAAAGTCGTATTCTGGCTCCACTTCGGGAAGCAGCTCAAGTCGCTCCAGTCGAAGCAGTGATGATGGCTACAGCAGCTACTCCAGTTGGGGTGGTGATAGTGGGTCCAGCAGCTCTTCGTGTGACAGCAGCTCTAGCAGCAGCTCTTCCTCTTCTTGTGATTAATTAGGAGTTTCAAATTGAAAAAGATTATGGCTGGTATGATGGGTTTCTTGATGGTGGGTATGATTGCTGTTGAGGCTGACGCGGCCAGCCGTGTTTCTTCTTCGAGAAGCAGCTTCTCAAGTTCCCGCTCTTCGTACAGCGCCCCAAAGAGTGCCTACTCTGCCCCAAAGCAACAAGCGGGTACGTCGAGCAATCCGGGTTTAAAAGCACTGGGCTTTTCAAAGCCTGCTTCTACCCCGACGGTAAGCAATCGAAGTGTGTCCGCATCGTCTAAGCCTGTGGCAAAGACTACAACCACTTCTGGTGGCTGGTTTTCTCAGAAGCGTGTAAGCTCTACACCAGCTTATAAACCACCAGTCCGCAAGGTGATAAGCCCTACAGCTTATCGTTCACAGCCACGTAACGTGACAGTGATTCAACGCAATTATTATGGCAATAGCTACGGAGGCTACAATGGATACAATCGAGGTTATGGTGGTGGCTATTATGGTAATCACTATGGTAGTAGCGGCATGGGAACCTCTATGCTGGGTGGTGCATTGGGTGCGTTCGGCGGAATGATGATCTATGATGCTTTGACCTCTAATAATGAGACTAAACATCTGGAAGCCAAGATGAACACCATCCTTGCGAATCAGCAGATTCAGAACCAAAACCTGAGCTTGCTTGAGCAGAAAGTGCCCGTGCAGCAGCCCCAAGTGGTGCCACAATGCTTCCTGCCACAAGATGCACCGCTGGTGATGGACCCTAAGTTCTACTGTGAGCAGCCTAAATAACTGTTGACATGATTTGGGCCAGTCTGTAAGATGGCCCACATAGACAAACACAAAGGAGAGACAAAAATATGTTCTTTGAAATGATGTTCGCTACTGATGGTTACAAACTGGGCCACGGTCCAATGTATCGTCGCGGTACTTCCAAAGTTGGTAGTAACCTGACTCCACGTACTGACAAAATCTACAAACGTGCTTGCACTACATTCTACGACAACCAACTGGTTTGGGTTGGTGGTCAAGCTGCCATTCAAGAGCTGACCGAAAACTGGGAACGTTCTTTCTTCACTCAGCCAAAAGCAGAAGTGATTGCTGAATACGAAGAGTTCCTGATGGGCTACCTCGGTCGTGATCTGCCAACCAGCCAACAAATGGCTGCACTGCACGATCTGGGCTACCTGCCACTGGAGTTCCGTTCTCTGCCAGAGGGCTCGCTGGTTCCGATGGGTATTCCTGTCCTGACCGTGACCAACACTCTAGATGAGTTCTTCTGGCTGGTGAACTACCACGAAACTCCGCTGTCTGCCACCACTTGGAAGACTGCAACCAACGCAACGATTGCACGTGAATACCGCAAGATTTGTGAACACTACACCAAGCTGACCGGCTGCTACGATGCCTTCACTGTCTCGGTTATGTGCCACGACTTCTCTATGCGTGGTATGTCTGGTATCGAAGACGCTGCTCGTTCGGGCGTAGGTCACTTGACTCAATTTGTTGGTACTGACACACTGCCAGCCATCCGTCACGCTAAGCGTTACTACGATGCAACTGGTTTGATCGGTATCTCGGTTCCAGCAACCGAACACGCTGTAACTTCGAACAACATTATCTCGATTGAGAATGAGTTGATCGCTGGCACCTACGAATATGCTTGTGAAGAGCAGATTCAGATCATGGTGAACATGGCAATCGCTGGTGAGGAAACCCGCCTGATTGCTGAGGTGATGTTCGTGTATGACCTGATCACTCGCATTGTGCCAAACGGTATCGTGTCGAACGTATCGGACACTTACGACTTCTGGGCTATGCTGACTCGCGGCTATCCGTACCTGAAAGAAGTGATCATGCGTCGTGATCCACTGGGCCTGCAACCGGGTAAAGTGGTAGTACGTCCAGACTCTGGTGATCCTGTTCTGGTGATCTGCGGCATGAAGCCTGTTTCTGGCTCTGATGGTAAGGCGATTGACTTCGAAAGTGAAGACGCTGCCTATGATTGGTTGGATGTTGATGACCGAATCCGTCAGATGAAGGACAAGGATTGCATTAAGATCGGTGGTGTGTTCTACGGGTTTGAGGCTAGCGTATACGACGATTACATCGAAGGTTGTGGTATTGACACTGACGTGGTGTACCCATACGAAGTTGTTGCTGGTGCGATCCGCACTCTGTACAAAACCTTCGGTGGTACTATCACTTCCACTGGTCACAAACTGTTGGATTCGCACATCGGTCTGATCTACGGTGACTCGATCACCACCAAGCGTGCAGAAGAAATCCTGCGTCGTCTGGAAGAACAAGGCTACGCTGCTGCAAACGTTGTATTTGGTGTGGGTTCTTACACCTACCAGTGTGTGACACGTGACGTGTTCGGCTTCGCTGTGAAGGCAACTAACTCGATCATCAATGGTGACGAAGTGGCTATTTTCAAAGACCCGAAGACTGACAGCAAGAAGAAATCTGCCAAAGGTCGTCTGTATGTTGGTGAGTTTGAGTTTGAAGATGGTACTCGACGTTTCGAGCTGTCTGATAACGTTACTCAGGAAGTTGAAGAACGTCCAGAGAACAAGCTTGAGTTGATCTACCGTGACGGGAAATTCCTGAAACGTGTGACACTCGACGAGATTCGCCAACGTTCGCTGTAACAAATCGCCCCTCTTCGGAGGGGCTTCTTTTCGAAGGAGGAAACATGGAATTTTTACTTTTCATTCTTGGCCTTGGTGCTCTTGCACTGGCTGCTGATGTCCATGAGGGTTATCACAAACGACAAATGGTTAAGGCCAAACACTTCAAGGAGACGATCTATGCTTAAATACAAAGTGGGTGATCTGTGTAAAGCTCTGCTCGACGGTGAAGTGAACGTAATCGGCCACCAAGCCAACTGCTTCAACACGATGAATTCTGGTGTTGCCAAGGCCATCAAGTTGGCATTCCATGATGCTTGGGAAGCTGACCAAGAAACCGTGAAAGGTGACAAGGGCAAGTTTGGCGACCTGAGTTTGGGCATCCACTACTACGACAACGGCGGCATTGGGGCCATCTACAACCTTTACGGCCAGTACAACTACGGCTACGACCAGAAGGGCTACACTGATTATTCCAAGCTGGAACAGGCTCTGACGGTGATGCGTGATGACCTCCTGACTGGCAACGGCCCTTGGCATATTGGTTTCCCTAAAATTGGTGCTGGACTTGGGGGTGGTGATTGGGATACAATTGCTGAAATCATCGACAAACTGTTCGATGGATTTGACGTAACCATCTACGTGTTGAGGGAAGAAGATGTACCGCGATGCAGTTGAGTACAAACCGGGCCATTGGCTAGCACCGGGAAGTGAAGCCTTAGAGCTTTACAAAGCCAAGAAGTGGAAGGAGCTTGAAGCTCTACTAAAACAAACTGATGCCGCATGGCGTAAATTAGAAGGGAGAGATAAATGATTGATTCTGCACTGAGTTTCTTGGTAAGCATTCTGGCAATGGTTAACGTTGGCCTTCCGAAGGAAGAGCCTAAACCCTCGGGTCGTTCTGTGGTATGAAGTGGTATACAGGCGTTGGATCGAGAGAGACGCCTGCCAACATTCTAACGCTGATGGAGGACGTGGGCTTTGCCCTCGCCTCCCAAGGCTGGACACTAAGGTCTGGAGGTGCTGTAGGAGCGGATCAAGCGTTTGAAAGAGGAATGTTCAGGTTTGCTGGATTGGATGGTCCTTACGAGTGGACACCCGCTGAAATCTACCTACCTTGGGCAGGCTACGAAAACCATCACAGGTATACGCACGGAGGGTTAAACGTCCTTCCAAGCGAAATCCACTTTAACACTGAGTCCATTGCTGAGGGTATGGCGATGGCAGTTCATCCGGCTTGGGAAGCTTGCAAGCAAGGTGCAAGAAAGATGCACACTCGCAATGTGTTCCAAGTGCTTGGGAAAACGCTTGACCAGCCTTCCAAAATGCTGATAGCATGGACGAAGTTGGATAAGCAAGGCAACCCTAAAGGTGGAACTGCCACTGCAATCAAACTGGCAACTGAGAATGGCGTTCAATGCTTCAACCTGAACAAGGCTGAGGATCATGAACGAATCACCAAATGGATAGGAGGCATGTCATGAAAACAGTAAGAGTTGACTTTGTACACATTAGCCGCACGGAACAAGGTCGTCCAGCTACCACGTCTTCTACTGTGGTGTGTGAGGATGATGTTGACGGTTACGAAGTCATGACGCACTTCGAAGGTGCGGTGCTGTTTGGCTGGGTAGTGAGCAAAATGACAACTCTGGAAGAGGGTGTTCGTATTTATCGAGAGGTTTCTGCCAGTGGACATGGGTACTGAGGAAATACGTGATCGCTTTATGCGGGGCGTAGAATTGCTGGAAGATGCCGACAGAGACTACATGCTCGACCAGATCGAAGAGGCTCGTTGGCGTACTGGCCCCACCTACAACAGGGGTGTACATATTCTCATGGATATGGTACAATTAGCTGTAGAGGCGAGTTACGCCTCTCCTAATACAAGGATTACAAAATGACACAAAGAGTAATGGTTTACATCATCTGCCGTTTGGTGGAAGTTGCTGGACAGGGAACAGGGGCAATCGTAGACGATTGGTGGGTTGACGTGACTACCACTGGATCGACAGAAGTTGCTGCTATCAAGGCTGAACGTAACAGTGCAGGGAACAACACCAAAACGTCTGTTGTTCAGTATCACGTCTATTATGCTGACGGCGGACACGCTCGCTTCAAGGAAAACTACTACTTGGTAGAGGAAGCTGCACTGTGGCCTTCTGACCCGTCCTTGCGTCCTGACCCGTTGTACCCTACGCCGGAACTACTACCGGCATGATGACAGTGGAGGAACTTGCGGCTCTTGACGCACGTCTCTCTGCCAATGCTGATAAGTTGATTGCGAAGAGGGAGAAATCCCTCTACAATTTCAAACCAATTAAGGCGGGCCGCAAGCCCGCCTCTTTTTGTAACTTAATTCAGCCAGAGATTCAGCAAATCCGCTATATTGAGGAAGATAGCTGGCCTTTGTGGGTCGATGATGCCGTTGTTGGCGTGTCAAGGTTAGATTGGTACGACAGGGGGTCTAGAAATATTCCTCTGAGCAGTAAGGGCATCATGCAATGTTTCGCTTGCCTTGAAGAGATAAATGCTAGTACAATCTCGCATCTGTTGAATATAGGCGAACGTCAAGCACAGAGGTACATGAAAGCGTGTGAACTATTACACGAAAGATTGGTTGACAACTACTGTGACGACAACGTAAGATTGATGAAATACCCAGCAGTCTTCATCTACCCAAGAGAAGACATGCCATTATCAGATTTGAAGGAGGATTAAATGGATAAGTCGGTTAAGATTGAAGGTGCATTGTGGTACGAGTTTGACCAGAACAACTCGGGTGGTTACTATGAGCGTGACGACTTCGTGTCTGACGTAGTATTCGTTCAAGCTATGAACCCTGATCACGCGGAAGATATCATGCGTGAAATGATTGGTAAGGCTGACGCATGGAACTACTGTGACTGCTGCGGTGAACGCTGGTCGTTCTGGAACGTTAAAGGTTATGAAGTTCCAACTCGATACGGTGAGCCAGTGACAGAAGGTGTTGACTTGTATTCCAAAGACGGGTATATTCTCTTCCACGGATTGAATGGTCGCACACTGAAATGGGATTGCAAGGGCAAGCCCGTTGAACTTGGTAGGAGGGTTAAGGAATGAGTTTGTTCGCTAAAGCTGGTGTACAAGATGCTGTGAATGTTGGCTTTAAGGTTGGTGAAGTGCCTGTCATTGCAGCACATACCGGTGTGGGTAAGAGTATGTTTCCGGCTGCCACGCAGCAGTCACCGATTGCACCAATGCAGAACCTCGTAGTGAGTGACGCTGACATTGATAAGATCGGTGAAGATGTGAGCCGTGAGATTGGTCAAACCACTCAGAAGATCATCGATAAGATGGTTGTAGGTAAGTTTGACGACTTGGGTGCAATCCTGACCCAAATCACTGGCGAAGTGGACAAGCTCGACCCAGCTTCCTTGCAAAAGGGTGGTATGATCGGCTGGATGCAGAACAAGTTTACTGACGTGAAGGCCACTCTCACCATGCGGTTGAAGAGCGCTCAAGGAGTGTTCGACAATCTTGAAGGTAAGATTTCCTCGCACATCACTGTTCAACAGGAGTGGGTGAAGGACTTGGAAGCTTTGTATAATGAAAACTTCCACCACTACCAAAAGATCATCAAGGAAATGCAGGATGTGGAACGTCTAATCGGCTATGTCGATGACCAGATTAAGAGCTGGCCTGAGATTGACCTGAGCAGCCCAACCGCTGCAATGTCTATCCAACAGACACGTGACGCTGAATCCAAGCTTAACCGCTTGCGTATGAAGCATGACAACCTGATCCGTCTGAAGGCGATGACCGAGCTGAACAGCCCGAAGATTCGTCAGCAGCAGGATACAAGTCGTGTGACTATCAGCACGTTGAAGGATATCATCAGTCAGACTATTCCTATCGTCAAGATGGAGTTTGCACTGTACATCCAGACAGTGGATAGCCAGAAGAGTATCAAACTGACCAACGAGGTGCGAACTTTGGCAACAAAAACCTTGATCAAAGGTGCTGACGGTGCTAAGATGGCTGCCATTGAAAGCGCTAAAGCATTGAACACCCCGGTGATCACAAGCGACACGCTTCAAATACTGCGTAACCGTGTAATGGAAACCGTAGTGGAAGTAAAACGGGTTGAATCTGATGCTCAGATCAAACGTGAACAAGAAGCAGTACAGATTGTAGAAGGGCAAAAATCGCTGTTGACGGCGTTGAAAGCTTCCGGTACAATCTAACACACATTCAAAGGAGGATATATGGGTATGCCAATGTTAGACCTGACTAAATCGCTGGAACTGAATCTCGAAAAGGCTCAGATTTTCACACCAATCACTATGGCCGTTAAGCTGGCTGTAGACAAATCTGGTAGCATGGACGACGAGTTCCGCTGCGGTTGGGTACAAGACACTATCGACCTGTTCTTGGCTGCTGCCATGAAGTTTGACGATGACGGTAAGATGGAGATTGGTTTCTTCAACACCAGTTTTGACCGCACTCCAGATGCAACTGTTGACGACCACGGCCAGTACGTTCGTAAGCACCGCATCACCGCTGGTGGCGGCACCAACTTCGCAGATGCTATCAAAGGTCTGAAGGGGAGTGCAACCAAGCGTGGCCTGTTCGGTTTCGGCGGTTCCAAGCCTGCAACCCCAACCTACATTGGCTTCATCACTGACGGCAGCAACAACGATCAGCGTGACTTCGAAGCTCAACTGGACTCGTTGGAAAACACCTTCGTACAGATCGTGGCAATCGGCAACGGCGTTGACAAGCGTTACCTTGACTTCATCGCTGCGAAGTACGACACTGTTGAAGTGCTGTACATCCCGAATCCGAAGGCTGTAGATCAGAACAAGTTCTATGAGCTGATTCTGAACGAAGAGTTCAAAGCTTTCGCAGTAAAGTGATTGACAACCGAGGGGCTTATCGCTAAGATAGCCCCACACAAACAAACTGAAAGGGGAACAACATAATGGAATTTTTCGCATCGCTAGACTGGGCTGTGATCTTCAAGATCGTGATGGTTGACTTGCTTCTCGGCCTTGACAACGCCATCGTAATTGCTCTAGCATGTGCTACACTGGCTGTAAGTGTTCGTGGTAAGGCAATCCTTCTGGGTACTGCTGGCGCCATCGCACTCCGAGCTGTCCTGCTGGTCTTCGCAACGTTCCTCTTGGGCGTTCCGTTCCTGAAGTTGGTAGCTGGTCTGTACCTTGTCTGGATTGGTTACTCGCTTCTGACTGGACACGATGAACCACACGAAGTTGCACAGAAAGATACTATCTGGGGCGCTGTTTGGACTATCATCGTAGCTGACTTCATGCTCTCGCTGGACAACGTAATGGCTGTAGCTGGTGCCGCTTCTGGTTCGGAACACTCGACAATCTACGCAATCGCTGGTATTGTTCTGTCGATCCCAATCATCATCTACGGTGCTAAATACCTGAGCGGTTTGATGGATCGTTTCAAGATCATCATCTGGATCGGTGCTGCAATGTTGGGTGTAGTTGGTGCTGAAATGCTGGTGAGTGATCCATTCTTCGTGAGCCACGTTGGTGAGGTTAACCACTTGCTTGCCAAGACTGTAGGTGGTCTGATTGTTGTAGCTGCTGCTTTCGCCAACAAACGTTTTGTCGCTAAAACGGCTTAACACCAAACTGAAAAAGAGGGGCACAACGCCCCTCAACACTAAAGAGGACTTGATAATGGAGCTTAACTTGAGCAAAAATACTATGATGTTGGACCTGACCAAAGCCGCACCACAACTGACCCGCCTGCGTGGTCTGCTGAACTGGGACTGCCATCCGGTACATGGTTCTTCGAAAGAATACGGTTTTGACCTTGATGTGTTCGCCTTCTGCACCGATGCAAACGGCAGTATTCAAGGCAACATGAACAACGTTGTATTCTTCAACAACATGAGTGCTTTCGACGGAGCTGTTGTTTACCCACGTGATAACCGTACTGGCGAAGGTGATGATGACGAAGAGCTGATCACTGACGTGACCAAGATTCCGGCTCATATCCACAAGATTGAACACTTCGTGTTCTTGCACGAAGCAGCAAAACGCGGTCAGGACTTCTCGATGATCAAGAATGGTAGCTTCAAACTGTTCGATCAGAACAACATCCTGATTCAGGATTACAAGCTGCAAACCTTCGTTAACGGCACTGCCCTGCACATCGGCACCCTGCAACGAGTGGCTGGCGGTTGGGGCTTCCAGCCTGTAGGTGAGTCAGCAGTAGCTGATCCAAACCAAGTGCTGCAAGCTTTCGCGTAACACCTAACCCCGCTTCGGCGGGGTTTCTTGGTATAACAAACCCACAGGAGACATACAATGTTCTACGGATATGACGGACCTTCTTGCAGACCAATCGGTCAAATCTCTGACTACCGTCTGGATGATGTAATGAAGGCCAAAAGCATCAACTTCTATGTGCAAGATGTACCTCTGGTACTGGCTGAAGCAACGATGTTCAACGCTCTTACCTTCGCACTGCCAAGAGGCTTGCCTTACGGTGTACGCACCCGAGTTTGGAGCAACTGGTTCCCTGATGCACAGTGGACTGGCGAAATGGTGAGCTACAGCACCTACAACGACCTTGGAGAGGCTGTTGAAAACATGATTCCATACGCTGAATTTAATATGGTGGCTGTGCCTTGGGACGATATCATCGCCTAAGCGACCGCGTTGAAAATCTGGGCAAGTTGCTTGCCCATCACTTTAAAAGGAGAACAACATGAAAATTGCATCTATCAAACGTGACGACTTCGGTGGTGAACGCTGGTATTCTTACGAAGGCTACGCAATCACCCTTGAAGATGGAACTCAAATCAAAATGGGTATTGACAATGGTCAGTCCTGCTGCGAGAATTGGGGCTACCTAATGTCTGAGGACAACCTCAGCGAGTATGTTGGTGCGGAGTATCTGGGCATCGAGGCTGTAGGCCAAGCTCTGGAACACGTCGAAATCAAAGGTGTCTACGAAGGTGGCATCATGTTCATCAACATCAACACTTCCAAGGGTATCTTGCAGTTTGTGGCTTACAACGAGCACAACGGCTACTACTCTCACCAAGCGGTGGTAATTGAAGATGGAACAGTTACACACTCCGAAAGTCTGTAACCTGTGCGGTGCGGAAGAACCTCAACCTTGGTGGCAACAACCCATGAATGAGACAATCCGTGCCTACGCACAAAGCTACACATCACCAGTGAAAACCTTTAACACTTCGCTCCTTGCAGAATTAGAAGCTTGGGGCTTATCGGAGGGATTAGAATGACAGCAGTGAAAGAAGTGAGTTTTGTAACACGCACAGAACGCCATGCGGCTGAACGTAAAGAGTGGATTGCTGATGCTGTGGGCTATCTGATTGGCCTTGGCATCTACGCACAGGAAGAAGTTGATGGTTGCTTTGCACTGGCGGAAAGCCTTGAGTTTCACGCACGTGATGAGGGCGGAGAATTGATGTACACTGCGAAAGAAGCAGTCGATGAAGAACTCTCCTACTGGGGCGACTAATGACCCGCCACCAAGAGCTTGAGCAACAACGACGTGCGTTGAGGGAGCGCCTGAGGGGCGCTTCTCTCTTCTTCCACACTACACGTGGCTATGTGTACAAGCTGAAGGACGACTCATACATGTCTGTGGGTGAGTACAATAAATTGAGACGCCAGTGTGGTATCTATTGGCTATTATAGGAGGGACGATATGACAGCAACTGATTTCTGGTTTATATACATGATGCTCTTGGTGCTGGTTGTCGTAGCAGGTGCAACATGACAGACAAACGACCTTGTTACACAATGGAAACTGGCTTCACCAGCAGTGACTTCTCCTTCTATCGCAGAAGCCTGAACAGCCTTGATGTTGGGCGTTCCCAAGTTTATGATTTGCAAAGCAGAGCTGGCAAAGAGAAGTGGTATCTGGAAGACACCTACACATGGAGAGGAAACTTCACGTCTGAGACTGTGCTAGTGTTGACCAACGACAAGGGCGTACAGATCGAGACAGCTTCCTTCGGATGGAAACGTATTCCTACGGAACATGAGCTTGCACTGAAAGAGAAACGAGAGTATCATGCCTTCATCAACGACCTCGCAGCCTTAGAGGCTCCTGCTGGCTTACGACGCTGGCACTCTGAGGTTATCGAAATGTTCGAACACACCTACGAAGAAATCCTCTACTACGGAGACGATGATGCTTAACCCACATGACCTACGAATCACCAGCTACCTGCCTCAGTCTGGACACGGAGCTGGCGGAATGACCGTTGGACTCACCACCAGTGGTATTATCGTACATCATATGCCTTCTGGCCTTGGTGTAAGCTGTGACAGTGAGCGGAGTCAGCACCAGAATAAAGAGAAAGCTTTACAACTGCTGGAAGCTCTTATATTTACTGCTGAGAGTGAGAAAAGCTATAAAGCAGCCATCCTTTCGCCTGTGCTGTCTACACCGGATAGGGTGAGGATGATCAAAGAAGTGCGGATACAAGCAGGCTGTGGACTCAAAGAGGCGAAGGAAGCAGTAGACCAGTTCTATGATGTTGAAATGGCTATCTTGCACTTGAAGATGAAGAGCCCAATCATCTGTACAATGCCTCAAGGGCATCCCTCACACTGTGGGTGTGAATGGTGAAGGGCGAATCCCCAACAGGCTGGACAGCCTATGTGCGTGCGTACAAAGAGAAGCATCCTGATGTAATCGTAGATTACAAGGAGCTGATGAAACAATACATAAAAGGAGAACCCGTATGAAACTACCAATGCCAACTGCTCAAGAAATCTACAATATTGCTGAACGTGCGGAACTAGCCATATACAGCTCTAATAGCCGTACTGCTGATAAACTCATCATTGAGAACGCTATCCGCAATGCTCTGCAAGTGGTTGTAGACCGTCTGAACATCCAAGTTGCACCAATCAGCATTGACCTGAGTAAACAATAATGGACGACTGGAAAGAAATCGAAAATGCGAATGAACCCTGTTCAAGCTCCAACGGTTGGTGTGGGTGGTGTGGCAAATGCCGTGAACATTCTGAAGATTTGCACAGACAAGCAGACTGGGAGGATGAATGAAAGAATACGAATTCAGGGTAACTAAGGGTTTCTGTCGTCTGTGCGAGACAGCCACCAACGCTAAAGCAATCGTAATCCCATTCAGGTATGGCGGTAAGAATGCACCAATCATTCTGTGTGTTGAATGTGTGAAACATTTACACAACACTGTGGAGCCAAAGCCAGAGGCGAAGCCTCTATATGGTAGCATTGATGATTGGGAACCTACAATGCGTTTCTTCAGGGACTAGTTATGAGAGCAGAGACAGACACATGGGACACACGACTACTAATGCTCTCCCCAAAGGAGCAACGTCAGTGGTGGCTTGATGAACTCAAAAGGCGAGAGCCCCACGGCATGGCCGTAAATTGTAGACACATGCCAAGCTTATCCCGCACTCCGATCTTGCGTAAGCTTATTGAGGATGGACACATCTTGAGAGTGCGAGAGTACCGTAGTAAGAAGTGTAACAGGACTGTTTTATTCCTGCCAAAACCAACCCCCGCCGTATAGAAAACAGCCTCCTTTATTGGGGGCTTTTCTTTGTCTGGAGAAATATAATCATTGACTTGTACACCCTTTGTGGAACCCAGATTTAAGCGAGAGGTGCTTAACCAAGCAAGAAGGCCCGAGGGCTGGCGCCACGTAAAATGGAAATAACCTATCGATGTACCCTCAATGATGCATACACTCTATGGGGTGGCTCGCCCGTGGGTCTACCCTATGGGGTGAATTCGTTCCACGTGGAACAGTACAATGTGATTCCGACGCACTATATAGAGGACACATTGACAGGATGGACACACGGCAAAGGGTTTTATCATTCAATGGCAAGCCATTTTGATTCCGACGCACTATATATAGAGCATCATACACATTCACAAGGACGAACAACTGTCAACATTGGTTAGCACGCAAGGGATATTTGACAGTGCGTACACACTATGAGTGTACATTTTCTGGCATGCATTATGCTAGGCTAGGATCGTGCCAACCTGTGAGGGATCATCCATTGAATGTATTAATCAATGCTACGCATTGGATAGGAATATATTTGAAGATTATGCTTGACATATTTGTCAGGGTGAGATCGCTTCGCTTAGTCTATCGTACCCTAACGGGCACTCAGCCACGCTACCAGCGTACAGGAAAGGGGTTTAGAACGATTCTGAGGGGTTTTCTTGTTAGCGTATGCTAACGGTTGTACAAAGCTCTAAGCCTTGTAATACGTGGCCTACAGGCCGTTTTAGAGCCCTTTAAACCGTAGGTTTGGGTCAATCCATGCTAAGCCGATGGCTTAGGTTTTGATATAGTTTTGAGTTAGTTTATTGTTGGTTTTTATAGACAAAAACAAATCAATTCTAAACGAATTGAAAGGGGTTGGCCTTATGCCTTCGGCATTGATCCGTGCGAAACCTTCAAAGCGTAGCTTTGGTTTTATACTACCTTTAAAGCTACGCTTTGGGCTTATGGAAGATCACTATTAGGGATGAATGGGCAAGTGAAGTCGTATTCATGTATGCGTGTGACGTCTTCCTTGATGTTGTAGGGCTTCAGCCACTTGGTTAGCTCACGGTTGGCGTATTCATCGCCCCAAGCTTCTGCAAAGCTATCAGAGCGAGCCACAAGCATTGCATGACAATCCTTTTCATTGTCAAAGCTATCGACAATGTAGTCATTGCAGGATGTGAAGTTGACGCACAAGCTTAGGACAAGGGCAAACATTATTTTACTTCCTGTAGAGTGTGAACAGATATTGAGCGATCACAGCAGCACTGCAAAAGCCTACGATGATACAAGTTTCGGTGATGGTTAGCATGATGTTCTCCTTTGTGTGTGACAGCATCTTATCAACCATCACACACCAGAGCAAGCTTTTATTTACAATTCTTCACTGTAGGACGCCACTTTAGGAGTAGCCATCAAGGTGAATTTGTAGACACCGCCAGCAGCCATCAGAGACTTAATCACAGCAGCTTTGCCTTCGGCTTGTGCTTTGTCGTCGCCCAGTTGAATCAGGCAAAAGTGAGTGTAGGCTGGCTTTTCGCCTGTCCAATCCATGCCAGACTTGACAGATACATTCAAGCTGAATGTGTGGCCGTAGACGCTTACAGTGTTTTCCAGTTTCATGATGTTACCCTATCTAGAGTGGGGTTGGCTTGATTGCCTTGCCCCTTGAAATACATTCTAGACCCATGGAAAAGGCATTGCAAGCGGATTATGAAATTATTTTCATACGGATCATGTCCGATTTCCAACGATTTTCTAAGCAAGGGGAGAATTCTGGCCACACCTTGTGAGCCTTCCCATACTTCATTATCTCTTTAGCATAAGCCATTGCTGCATCTTTTGCGGCAAATAGTTTAGGCTCAAACTGAGGGCCAATAGAGCCTGTTACCAGCACACAATCCCCGCTTCCCACGTCTGTTCTGTCTACGATAGGCATTTGATTTATTCCTCAAGAAACAATCTTGCAAAGCATACCCTTAGGCATGATGAACTGCAAAGCGAATTGCTGTGCGTCCTCAAGCTGTGCAAAGCTTTCAAACTTCCAACCAACGTCTACGCCACCACTTGTGGTGCTCACCTCATAAGATGGCACGTGGATTGCTTCCATACCCGGCTGGGGTGTGGTTTGAAAGATGTTCGCCACTTTGACAGATTCAAGGTTGGCGTTGGTAAAGGTTTGAATCTTTTTCATGCTGCAAGCTCCTACGTTTGGTGTGGGGGGTATTCTATCAAAGCAATGCCCCGCTATACAAGCTTTATTCTTTGATTCTTTTAATCTCGCCATCGGCATAATACACACCGATATTAGTCTCAAGCTGGCCATACTCGCCAACGCTATACACATAGAAGTCAACAAACGCACGACCGTCTTCTGTCAACTCCACACCGTGCTTGACAACGAAGGCCCAATCTTGCTGGTCCCACAAATCAGACTTACTGCAAAAGTCTGGGGAGTCATCCACCAAAATGCTATTGGTGGATACCTTGAAGTCAGCGCCAGTATTCACAGTTGAAACACGCTGACCGGCTTCAAGCTTCACACGCTTGCAACCGCTAGCTTTCAATGCTGCTTCACGGATTTGGCGTTTCTGTTCTGCTGTGAACTTCCATACTTTGGACATGATGATTACTCTTTTAAGTGGGTGTGAAGCCATTGTATCGACTCCACAACCCCAGTGCAACCCCTTAAAAGCCTGTTTTGAGGCTTTCAATCAATTTATTTTGTTCGCTGATTTCCCAAGCGATCTGGTCAATCTTCTTGACAACCTGCCCAGCTTCACCATTGCCGTTGACGATACGGCCAGCGAAGCGTTGAGCGTCTTCCCGATACCAGAAGATGGAAGCGCGTTCAACCCTGCACCACTTGCCTTGCACTTCGTCCATCGGTAGGCGGATTTTATCGCCAACCACTACAATATAGCCATCTGTAGTGTCGATTGCTTCAAGCTCTGCAATACGGGCTTCAGCTTGTTTGATGGCGTCTGCGAAGTAGGCTTGAGCGGCTTCTTTGTTCATGATGTTCTACCTTTGGTTGGCTGGGAAGCTGTCTTGCTTCCCTATGTCTGCCATTCTACAGAAGCCACAACACACGTCAACAACTATTTTCAAAGAAAATTGAAATTAGTAGGCCATCCAGCCATCCCACCAATAGGTATATTCCTTTGTACCATACTGATATGGGTTAGCTGATTCTGGCATGCCGTTTGCTTTAGCTGCCACACCTTGTTTGTAGATTTCCAATGGAGTTAACATTTCAGAGTCTCACGTTTTTCAGGGTTGTGTCAATAGGGGCTAGAAGCTCCTGTAGTGCGTTTTGAGGGGCTTTAGTGTCAATCTATACACTGGCCTAGCCTACCCTCACAAAACGTCGTGCTTGATTTGTCAATACCCTGTCGATTGAATTATTCTATGTCCTTTGGCTCATATGGCCAGCCTAGTCTATCCCAAGCTTTAAAGCGGCTCTCTACAGCTTTGTAGTGAGGCATGTTATAGACAAGGCCAGAAGTGAACACCTTTCCAGAGCGAGACACCTCCACAAGCTTCTTTGCCCTGTCTAGCGTCACTGTGATAGCCATGCAATACCCAACTGATAGACAACGGCTGAAGCTATAACCAAGAAGGCTACAGACAGCACAGTGTTATAGATTTTCAAATGTTTAGCGTTCATGTCAACCTCCTATTGAGGATTGTGCGAACTGTAGCACGACGCAATGCAGCCTTGACAACTTCAGTCACTTCAGTTAAGCCCCAATCTGCCCCACCATACGCCACAAACTGGCCATTGCCTTTGTAGTCGATTCGCATGATGTTGTGGCCTTTGCGATTCTGGATATACACACGGTTATCATGCCCGCCAAGCTCATGACCATTACCCAAGGCAGCACAGCGTAGGCCGTGACGAATCTTTGCGATCATTACTGGATGGGTCAGACTGGTAATGGTGATCATGGCGAGCGTCCTAGAGTGTTAGGTGGCTAGACTTTCTGGAACTGTGAGTTGTAAACAACCCCATTGGTTTCTTTTGCTGCTACTGCTTTGGCAACTCCGTAGCTATTCCAACTGGTTTGCCAGATGCCACTTGAGAATACATGAAAATTCATACCACGTTTAGACGCGGCTTCTATGGCTTGCTTTCCGAGTGCGTTCATTTCGTTTTGCTCCGTTTGTGAACAGGCATCATATCGAAGGGCTCGACTCATTGCAAGCCCTTGAATATGAATCTATTCCACTTTTGCTATCTTGCCGTCAACCATTGTTACGTTAGCGAAAAACTCACGTTTGTAGCCTGTCAAGTGTGGGCGATTGCAGCCACACAGTTTGCCGTCTGGCTTGTATTCAGGCCCGAACATGGATGTTTCAGTGAATTTCAAAGGCTGGCCAATGCATTCTTTCATGGCCTTTTTGGTTTCATAATTGAAGATCAACATGGCGTGTATCCTTTTGCGTTTGGGGTGTGTAGGCATCTTATCAATACCGCCAACCAATGGCAAGCGGTATTACTAAAAATCTACATATGAAATTGGCTGTTATCAATCCACTGAACAGCCCGCACCATTGCAGCACCGTAGGACACATAATCACCTTCACAAGTAGACAGGTGGCCCCCACAAAAGAGCGAGACAGCAAAGGAGACGTTGCCGTCCTCCTGTACCATCTTATACACTTTAGCCTCATAGTCTTCACCATAGGCCGCATCGGTGGCACGGGTTAGGATTGTAACGAGTGTGGAAGTGGTCATATCACACCTCAAAAGGTTCAATGTTAAAAACTATAACAGATACGGTTTCTGCTTTCAAGTAGCAGGTACGATTGCCGTGCTTCTTTTCCAACCATGCCCAAGCTTCGTGGATAAGAGGTTTACGGTTAAAGGATACATAATACTTAATTACATATCCACCAATGGCTTCGACAGAAATTTCGTAATTATTCATACGACACCTCAAAGTCAAACGTCAGGGTTGTGTAGTGACGGGTAAACTTGCCGTCATTGGTTGTCATTAGAGAACTGTAGCCTGTAGCTTCTGAAAAGCGTTTGCGATTGTCAGCGGCTGTACAACGGCGCCATACGTCACAAATGCGAATGAAGTGCGTCTGCTTTTCAGTCTTATTGTTAATGACTGTCATGATTTCAGACTGATACTTTGCCATGATGCTACATCCTGTTTCGGTTTGTGTAGGGCCATTCTATCAGAGTGAATGGCCCTTGCAAGTTTTTATTTTGCAGGATATACCCGGCGGTAATCAGCCTTTGCAAAGTAGACAGAATCCTTCAAACCATGCTTAACAGCACGTTTGCGGTACAGCTCCCACACTTCGACAGTCACGCCACCTTCACCGACATACTCGCCATTGGCGTCATAGTTGGTTGTCACTTCAGCAGACCGGCAGCCGTAGTTTGCCATCGTATCACCGAAAAACCGCATGGACGAACGGTCAAAATAGTGGCTGTCGCCGTTGGCTTGCTGTACGTGATATTTCAGGTCTGAAGGTGTCATGATGCGTATCCTTTGTTTGTGTGTGGCCCATTCTACCGAATTGAATGGGCAATGCAAGCCCTAGATTAATAGTCCTGCAAGATTTCTTGCATGGCTTGACGTTCGGTGCCAGTGAAGAACGAACGCATTTTTGTCAAGGTTTCACAGCATGCATTGTAAATGCCTTGAGCCTTGATGCTGTCTTTATCGTAACCGAAATCGTCGCACCAGTCATGAAAATTCTGTTCGGCGGAACTGGAATCCAGAAGCAAGCTATGCAGCACGCTGGCCACGTGAGGCGCTACAGCTACCGAATGACGGGCCTTGATGCTTTCGAGGTAACGAGCGCTCGACTTGCCAGCACGACGCAACTCAAACTCGCCTGCTTTAGTCAACTGGCGGTGACCGGTGCCAGTGTAGAAGTCAGAAAACATTTCCTTACCTTCACGGGTAAACTTACACAACCATGCGTCACACTCCCAGCCATCGCGATTGCTCGCTACGCCACCGACAGCCATAAACGTAACACCTTGAGCTTTCAGGTATTCAGTGATAGCAGTTTCGATTGGGTTGATTTGCTTAGCCATGATGCGATTCCTTTTCAGTGTGAAGCGTTGTCGCTTCTGATGTTGGTCATTCTACAGGGTTGAATATCCATGTCAACACTCTTTTTAACGAGAAATTGAAAACAGCACCGACAGCGATACCAACCACACAACGAACATAAATGTCAATACGGTTATGATGATTCTTTCTACAGGTGTCATGTCTGCCAATCTCCCTAGAGGGAAGAAAAGCCCCGTTGATTAGACGGGGCAAGGGGTTTGCTGTTAGGCCGCGTCTACCTTTTCAGCGGTACGGCTTGGGAGTTTCAACATCCAGCGAATCATGTCACCAATGATTGGGTAAATGTCGTTATGACGTGTACCAAATTTCATCCATTTGTTCTGGCTATCGAACGTCCCAATATTCCGGTTAGTGTCACCGCCATCAGGCAGATAGTCACGCAAGCCGTTAAGCTTTTGCTTGATGCGGTCCTGTTCAGTCAGTTCATAAAACCGCCATACAGGGTTAGTGTGGCTGAAGTTGACTTGTGACAAGCCTTGCAGAAGCCTTTCGAGGTCTTCACCGGCTGTAGCGTCACGACGACGACCAAACCCCAGATCGTATACCAGCTTAGCGACAGCTTTGACGACTACAGGCTGTGCCAGCACAGTGTAAGCTTTTGCCCCCGGCTTACCGAAGCCCGGAACGTTAGCGATAGCGCCCCATGCCCTGCAAGCTGTAGCATATTTCTCTTCTACATCGGCTGGCGTGGCACTGGCAATGCTGGTTTTGTTCAGGAACAGGATAGCGTTAGTCGCTGCAAGGTCGCGGAATGTCCAGCGGCCTGTATCCTTGTTCCAGTTGGACTGGTCACCGTCTGTTACGTCGTCCCAGTCCAGAATGTGAGGCAGTAGTTCGTTCTGGATGAACTGGTTAACAGGGTTGGCGCTGTCAAACTTCAGAGCGAGGGAGCGCTCTACCTTCTTAGCAAGGTTGTTCAGGTCGTGAAACAATTGCTGTTCTTCCCGAACGCCCAAGCCTAGATGAATCTCTACAGCGATCTTGCTAAAGCCCCGTGCCACTTCGTCGCATTCGTCCCATGCCGCCAGCACTTCGGTAGGGATTGGTTCCTTGAAGTTGCCTTCAAAGAGTTTTGGTTTGCGTGGATATTTCCGATTGAGCCTGATTTCAGTCAGGAATTCGAAAACCAAATCCATCGCATAACGACGGTGCTGACCATCGATCACATACAGCATGTCACGCTGACCAAGGAACACTTTAAAGCACGCCGTCTCACCGTCGGCTTCCATCCGCTTGCCTTCGATGCCAGCGCCACCGGGAGCAACGGTGCGAAGGTTGCAAACGATAGGTTGCAAACTCATGTAGGTTTGTGGCCCCATTACCCTTTGTAGTTCATGCAATGCCAGACTTTCTGGCTTATTGAAGTTGCGACGGTATTCGATAGCCGCTGCAATCATGCCGCGAAGTATGTACTTTGCCAGACCGGTGGCGTGTGCCTCGTTGAGTGGGCGTTGTGTGGCTGGCGAGCCATCAGGCTGGCGCTCGTTTGCCACCTTGCTCATGGCGTAGAAGTCTTTCATTGGAATCAGGGCAATGAAGGTGCGGTGCCCCAGATTGTGACCAATGAACACCTTTTCAGGTCTGACTTGAGAGTCAGCTTCTTTCAGCAGGTTGTCGATAGAGGTCAGTGGAGTAGGAAGCGATTCATTAGGCATGAACATGGCATTTCTCCTGAAACGTTGGGTTTGCCTTTCGGCTTGGGCTTGGCTTGTTTGCCTTGCTTGATTAAGAGACTAGCACCCCTAGAACGAGAGTCAAGAAAATTTTCAAATTATTTTTCAGTAATGAAAAAGCCCCGACAGGCGGGGCTTTCCTCAGGCTATTGCATCAATCATGCCAATCTACATCAACATCGTTTGAAGCGGCTAGCTGGCCCTGCAAGCTGTTTTGCAGCTCTTCTTGAAACTCTACCTTGATAGCTTGAAACATTCCCGGCGACAATTGCAGCAAGGCGCCCCCCGGCTTTACATTCAGGCCGCAAATTGTCACCTCAGCGTAAGTGTTATCCAGATGCTTTACCAGCTCACTGTCTGACACTTGCACAACCCCAAGCTTCACGTCATAACCACGGAAAGCTTTTACAGCTCCTAACGACAGCAAAACAACCTTATTCATACTGCCCAATCTGTCCTACTCCTAAGTGTCCAGCGGGCGCCGTTGTGGCTTGTACCCTAGCTGGTAATGCGTATTCTACAGGATGTTAGGGGCATGTCAACTAGAAAACTCTAATTAAATCAGTGCCCCTAGACGGTTTATTCAGGCTGTTTATCATCTTCAAAAATGTATTCATCACCGCCAACCTTGCAGCTAGTCATTTTCGACAGTGTGACGTTTACCCAAGGATAGGGATTGCCCTTTGCGATCTTGTCAGGATCAGCGGCGGTATAGTTGTCAGGGTTGTGAGCCGCTGGATTAGCCTGTACCACAGCATTAGTGCCACTGGCAAGGGCTTTATTCATCCATTGCTTTAGCACGCGATGTGTGCTAGTCCCGTCCTTTTTCTGCCACGTCACTGCGAACATCTGGCCTTTGTTACCGTCCAGAATTTCACGTTTCTTTTCGATTGAAGCGCCTTTGATAATGATGGTAGCCATTTGCTATTACTCCGGTTTGTGTGCCTGTAGTGATTCTAGGTCAGTCAGTCGCATTCGTCAAGGGCAATTGTGACAGGAAAATCATAATCATCTTCTATACAATCCATCACCCCTTGAGCGTCCATTGTAGCAGGGTAGAACACTCTGTCAATAGGATTGTGTACGCCTTTTTTAAATACTTTCCAGAACACTTTAGAGCCCTTTATAACAGGCAGCACCGGATTCTGTTAACAGTTCCGAACGGTGCCATTCAATGCCCCACACTGTTAACATAGCCTGAAGTTTGCGTGTGTAGTTATTGCCCTGCGCATAGGTGGCTGTCTGCTTATAATACACTTCACCGTCTGGCTGAATGATAACACCACTTAAACCACTATCTGGCGCGTCATTCTCAAACAAGGCCACACGGTGCCAGCCTTTATGGTCACGAAAAAGCTTAACTATGAACCCATTATCTAGGTTAAGGGAGCGTAGCTCAACCTCATAACCTGTAGTGGAGCATTGGTTAAGCGCGTTCCAGATAGTGCAATTCATAGTACTAGCCCCTTGCAATCAATTCGACAGATTTTGCGGCTGTACCATGAGCGCGAAAGCCGATTATGTAGTCACGTTTTACATCTTGACAAAGGGCACACTTAACACAATTAACTTTGTCGTTGTTCTCGGCTGGACAAATCACAACCTTATTACCAGCGGGAGTATAAGATACTTTCTCAGCATCACGCGGCATAATTACAACAACTGGAGCAACATTTAAAGCTTTCAACTTATCAGCATGATTAACGTCATTGCCACTAACATTAATTGTGAAGCCTTTAACGTTTGCATCTTGAATTAACAAAGCGTTTTGACGGCTCTCGAATGTATCAGACAGCACGTCATAATGCGTATATGTAAAGCCACGTTTACGACCATTGGCGACAATCAAATCACGCAACTTAGGCCCGTCAATCATTACAGCATCACCGTTTAAATCACCGGCTTGATTATGACGCCAAAGTGTGTTGTTCGAAAGGGCTTTAATTTGACGGATAAACTGGGGCCACTCTACAGCGTTCTTAGACTCGCCATTATCCAGTTTACGCCAATGCATACCGACAGGACCATACTTGGCATAACAGCCTTTAGCCTTGATAGGGCAAGCATCGGGGCAAGTGGTAGAGTTAGAAGTGGAGACAGGCATAGGACCGGTTTTAGTGTTGCCGGAAACTGGATTAAGAACGTAGAACACTGCAATTCCTTACTACTTAGAGGGTTTGTGCTTTTCAATGTCGAGTATTGTACAGCGTTGATATGTAGCGTCAACACTATTTACCAAGAAATTTAAAAAGAATTATGGCCGCAACAATATAAATTAGCTTGACTTTCCATTTAGGCCACGGCTTGGTTTGCACCGTCCGTGCCTTGATTTCAACCGTTTTGTCTGGCTTGACGTAACGGCCTGTAGCCTTGAGCATGGCTGTTTTAGCCCTAGCTTCACGAATATCTAGCGCCTCATGGCAGTCTAGATAGGTGTCATATTCGATCATATCAAGGCTTAGAGCGCGTTCCAGCTCTATCCTCAGATCGTCGATTGTGTCAACCTCTACAGCGCCTTTGCCTAGAATCCGTTGGTGGAGTGGTGGCTTCACCTTGACTCTGGGTTTAGGCTGTGCTTTGGGTTGTGGAGCCCGTCGTATGCCAGCCATATTAAAACCCTACGTACCACTTGCCGAAAGCTTTGCCAACCTTGACAGCATAACCGCAAGTGTCCGCCCACAATACCGCATGATGAATCGAATCAAACCATACATAAAACAACACTTTGCAATCTCCTAAAACCGAGTGTAGACAACGATTGACAGGCTGTCAAGCCCTATTCTTTATCAGCCCAAATGCCCCAAGCTTGGGTGCCCCGGCGGCCCGAACGGCGGCCTATGTCACCCTTTCGGGCTTGCTTCTTGGCTTGTTCGTACTGGTAGGAGGTTACAAAATCAGATGCTTTGACTGGACGTGCCATTTACTACTTATCCTTAAACCGTTCTTAGTTAGTGTGCCGTTATTCTATGGTTAACGGCTTACCATGTAAAGCGTTTAATCGAATTTAATTCGACGGCCACCAATGGATAACGCTTTGATAGTTTCCATGTTGACATTGCGGAGTTGTTCCCGGCCTTTATCGTCCTTCTTATTAAGAACAATCGTCACATACTTTTCAATGTGAGCCGTAGTATTAACGCCACCTTTGCCAGTCTTTCGGATATGACCGTTTAGTGTGCGTTCGGTGCCGTCCTTCTTAATGAATGTAACACCGAAAAACTTAGAGCCGTTGGCGTGAATCAGTGCGGCAATTTGCTTGCTAACAACATCAGTCTTTACAGTCTTCAAAGCTTGCATCTTAGTTCCTCTAGTTGGGGTTGTTTGTTTGTGTGGGGCCATCTTATCACCGTTTGGCATTACGTCAACAACAAAACGCGATAAACCTTAAAATCTTTTGAGGCGTGCTAGATAAATGAACCGGGCGAGCGCGTGATACAGGATAATTTATTTTTGTCAAGGGCTTGCAT
>JGI10216J12902_100384234_pt1 | contig 94424 bp, 76 predicted proteins | sample KanNatreferecore_FD_12902 | JGI IMG/M metagenome (IMG submission 12902)
AACACATCCCTACGGACTTCAACCTTCGTGCTCTTGGAGTCTTGGTGGTTGACCCCGCTTTGCTATGAACCCGGATGAATCCAAATCACTCGTCCCCGTACCTGTCCCGGCGAACATCACCGACCCAAAAATGCGTCGCCAACTGCGCGAACAATTGCGCGCGGAGGAATGGGCTATGCATCAGAAAGTGATGGCCGCCGCCCGGACAGCCCTCGACAACTTTTTGTCCAATCCGCACAAGATTACTGCTCAGGATGTCGCGAGACTCACTGAATTGGGATTGGAGTTGGGACGTTCCGCTTGCGGTCTCGCGCCAGGCCAGTCGGACGAGGCACCGTATCGCGGACCAACCATCAGCCTCGAGTTTCGAGCCGCCATTGAAAAAGTTTACGGTCAGCCTGTGCCGGCCGAGTTCATCGATGCGGACGAGGTCGTGCCCATTACGGATGCGCAAACGCGCGATGACAGTCACAATCAACCTGTCAGTCCTTGACACGGTCTGTCGTTCATAACGTCGGGCCGAACAATCCTTTTGCCGTTTCCAATTGAGGAAGCCGCTGCCCAACAGCAGTTCCGCTAAATTGTGTTAATCCTGTTAATTCTGTCTGGTTCCGTGCGTGTGCGACTCCACGGTGCTGACCTCTGACCTCTGGCTCTCAGCTTTTCAGCATTTCAGTTTTTCAGCTTTTGAACGATTCTGTTTAAAGATGCGGTACGTTGTTCTCAGTTTGGATTACGAGATCTTCGGCAATGGCACCGGTGATGTCCGCCAGCACATCATTGATCCCACCGAGCGGATGGCTCGCATCGCTGATCAGTATGAATTGCCGATCACGGTATTCGTGGACATGGAGGAAGTCCTCGCCTTTGAACGGCACGCCACGGAATTGCAACAGCATTGTGGATACGATCCTTATTCACTCGTCCGCCGGCAAGTCCAGGAGCTCGCCGGCCGTGGTCACGACCCGCAACTTCATTTGCATCCGCAATGGCATCAGGCCGCGTTCAAGGACGGACGGTGGCAATTGGATGAGGCGAAGGCGACGGTGGACAGTTTGTTCGAGAGCTTGGAGGAAACGAGTGATTATATCGCTTCGCGCAAACAGGCCCTCGAAGCCATTGCAAAAACCGGAAATTCAACCCATCGCGTTTCCGTTTATCGGGCCGGCGCGTTCAGTGCCCAACCCGGAAGGAAATTGATCGCCGCTCTCGCGGACAACGAATTCAAAATCGATTCCTCGGTGGTTCGCGGCATGCGATACGAGGATGAAAATGTCTCCCTTGATTATCGTAATGCACCGTCGGGCAGGCCGGCGTGGCGGGTTCAAACAGACGTGGCCGTCGAGGACTCGGCCGGCAGCTTGTGGGAAGTCCCCATCACTTCGAAGCCCGGCCGCCGCATCAATCAGCTCACGCCGGGCCGTCTGAAAGCCAAATTCTCGAAGAATGTTCCGAAGGAGCAGCAGAGCAGGATGGTCAAACAATTGGGCGTAGGAAAAAATCCGTTCCAGGTTCTCAGGTTTCTGTTCCAGCCGATTCCACTCAAGTTCGATTTCCACAACGTCGCTCCGGCGAAGTTGATTAACTGGATTCGCAACGTGCCGAAGCCTTCTCAGGGAGCGTTGGACGTCGTCGTTCTTATTGGCCACAGCAAGGAACACATCGATGATGCCGGTTTCGAATCCCTGTTGCATGGTCTGAAGAATGAGTCGGAAGTGAAAGTCGTTGGCTTTAACGAGATTGCTTCAAAACTTCCTTCTCTTCACCCCTCTCCGCCTCGACCGGGGAGAGGGATCAAGGGTGAGGTGTCGAACGCAGTCCTTTCATGATTTCAGATTTCAGACTGTCTGATGTCGGGCTCATAGCATCTGCGGCCGGGAGGACGCGCGCCTCCAATGTTCCGTTTGGCGCCTCGCCAAACGTTTCCGTCTCCCATTTGATCGGCTAAGGTGTTGCCTTCGTTGTTAAACGGGTAGCACAGGCGACTCGCCTGTTCCATCGGGCGACCTCGCCTGATGATTCCTCCGCACACACTCTCGCTTCGATGGTCTGTGGCGGTGATTCGCTTTGACGAATAATTCTCAGTTGGACGTTCGACCCCCAGCGCCCTCTCCGCCTCGACCCGGTTCTCCTCGCCCATCGGATGGGAGAGGAGTCAGTGGTGAGGGCCAAGGGAGTGGGGGGAAAGGGATTAAGGGTGGTGAGGTGTCGAATTCCCCTTCGTTGAACCCTCAACCCTCAACCCTCAACTCTCAACTTTGCCACAGCATCTCCTCCTTCATTCGTTGGCTGGATCGCATCGGATGCGAAAGCTACGACCCGTACGATTTGTGGGGCACTCGTTACGGCCTGTTCGCACGCCGGCTTTACTATCAGAAGAATCCGTTCGGTCTTCCGCTCATCGCGCCGATTGTAGCTATCGAAACACTTTGTCCTTCACTCCGCCATTTTTTTGTCCGCAAACAACGATTCGCGACTGCAGATGCTCAGTTGCTCCTGGCCTTCCTCAATCTCCATGCCTTGGGTGGCACAGGCGACTCGCCTGTCCCAGCGGGCGTCTCGCCCGGTGGATCCTCTCAACCCTCAACCCTCAACTCTCAACCTTCGACGCTATCCCCTCTCCGCCTCGACCGGGGAGAGGGCAAGGGTGAGGTGTCGATTCCAGCTTCCGAATCGGGGAGCACAGGCGACTCGCCTGTCCCAGCGGGCGACTCGCCCGGTGGATCCTCTCAACTCTCAACCCTCAACTCTCAACATCTCCGCCGCGCCCGCGATCTGGCTTCTGATCTCCTGAAGATCAGCATCCCTGGCTACAGCGGCCGCTGCTGGGGCTATCCATTCGATTGGCAGAACAACCGCGGACTGTGGAAACGCAACACCCCGTTCATCACCTCCACGCCATATTGCTACGAAGCGTTCGCAAAACTTTCCGATGCAACAGGTGAGGCCAAATACCTCGAAGTGGCCGAGTCAGCCGCTCGCTTCGTTTTCCGCGATCTCAACGACACTTCCGTTGGACCGGAATCCGCGGCCGCCAGCTACGGCCCGCTGGACAACACCTACGTCATCAACGCCAGCGCCTATCGCGCATTCGTTCTTTTCGACGCCGCCCGCCGCTTCGGCACCGTGGAATACGAAAAAAAGGCGCAGGCCAACCTGAACTTTATCCTCGAAAGCCAGCGCCCGGACGGTTCATGGCTTTACGCGCTCAATAGTCCGGCGGAAGCATTCATCGATCATTTCCACACCTGCTTCGTTCTCAAAAACCTCTTCAAGATCAACCGGTATTTGAACAGCGAACGTGTCGATCAGTCTTTGCAAAAGGGCTACGCCTGGTACCGCCGCAAGTTGTTCGATCAGGACGGCATCCCAAAGTCATTCGCCGTTCAGCCCCGCACGCAGCTCGTTCGATTGGAGATGTACAATTTCGCTGAGGCCATTACGCTCGGAGCATTGTTGCGCGATCACATCCCGGAAGCATTTTCTGAGGCGCAGCGTTTGGCCGCGTTGTTGATTGATCGTTATCAACTGGCAGACGGGCATTTCGTTACCCGCATTTTTCTGGGCGGACTGCGCCACACCTTTCCTTTTCTCCGCTGGCCGCAGGCTCAACTCTTCTACGCCCTCACAAATTTGCTTTACGCGATGCGGCCTGGCATTGAGGCGCGCGAGCCCCTCTCCGCCTCGACCGGGGAGAGGGTAGGGTGAGGTGTCGATTGTTTCTCAATCATAACCTTCATCGTCGGGGTAACACCGGCGTCTCGTCTGTTCCAGCGTGCGATTCGCCGGTGATTGCCGACATCTGATCTCTGTTCTCTGCTCGTTGACCGCCGACCTCTTATCAACTCTCAACCCTCAACTCTCAACCGCCGGTCCTGTTGCTTCGGTCTCCTTCGCCGCAAAGAAAAATGGGTCCTGACATGGCCGGCACGAATTCTTTTCTTCTGCGCCGCTGCGATTTTGAGCTTTTTCATCATCCGTGAAAGTCACGCATTTCTCGCTGTCAACGCGCCTGTCGAAACCACTGTTTTGGTCGTCGAAGGTTGGGTTCCCAGATACGCCGTCACCAATTACGTCGCTCACTATCAGAGCAACTACGCCCAAATCTACACAACGGGCGGAGTGACGCTCGCGGACTACACGTCGCGGGATATTTCAGACACTTTCGCCTCAGTGGCCCGGGCGCGACTCGTGCGTGCGGGAGTGCCCGCTTCCAAAGTTCATGTTGTGCCTTGTTGGATCGTGAAACGCGACCGAACCTACGCTTCGGCCGTGGCCCTGCGCGAATGGTGTCACACCAACAATGTTCAACTCACGTCATTCAATGTCATTACACTGGGACCGCACGCCCGTCGCAGCCGTCTGCTCCACCAAAAGGCGTTTGGTTCCGGTGTGAAAGTCGGTGTCATTCCGCTCCCGAATGTGCAATACGACACAGAACACTGGTGGCGTTACAGTGAAGGCGTAAAGGAAACGCTCAGCGAAGCCATTGCCTATTTGTACGCTCGATTCCTCTTTTCTCCCGATTGATGGGGTGGCACAGGCGACCCGCCTGTCTCAGCGGGCGACTCGCCCGGTGTTCTGTTGATCTCCGATCTCTGATTTCTGATTTCAGTTTTTCTGTCATCGGTTTTCTGCACCCCGCGCCTCGCTGACCTCTGACCTCCAATGACCTCCTACTCCCAAACCCAGAACCACCTTCGCCACAATCCGAAGAAATGGCTCGTGACCGGCGCCGCCGGCTTCATCGCTTCTAACATCGTCGAGGAACTGCTGCGCCTGGATCAAAACGTGGTCGGACTCGACGATTTCTCCACAGGCCATCAGCGCAACCTGGATGAAGTGCAGACTGCTGTTTCGAAAGAGCAGTGGTCCCGATTCACGATGGCTCGAGGTGACATCACCAATCTCGATCAATGTCGCGACGCCGCGAAAGGTGCGGATTACGTCCTCCACCATGCCGCGGTTGGTTCTGTGCCACGTTCGATCGACGAACCGCTGTTCGCGCACGCGGTCAACGTCACTGGTACTCTTCACGTCCTCGTTGCAGCCCGCGAAGCAAAGGCCAGGCGTTTCGTTTACGCCTCGAGTAGCGCCGTCTATGGCGATGACGCGACTCTCCCAAAGATCGAGTCAGCGCTTGGCAACTGTTTGTCCCCTTACGCTGTCAGCAAACTTGCCGACGAACTTTACGCTCAAGTGTTTGGTCGCTGCTACGGAATCGAGACGGTCGGCTTGCGTTACTTCAACATCTTCGGCCCGCGCCAGGACCCGAATGGTCCTTACGCCGCCGTCATTCCCAAATGGATTCAAGCCATGATTCACGGCCAGGAAGTCATCATTAACGGCGATGGCGAAACAACGCGCGACTTCTGTTATGTCGCCGATGTAGTGCAGGCGAACATTCTCGCTGCCACCTGCGAAAACCCGGCGGCGCTGAATCGCGTCTTCAATGTGGCGCGTCACAGCAAGACGACGTTGAACGAACTCTTTGAAATCCTGCGCAGCCGCCTCGCGCCGTTCTATTCGCACCTGGAAAAGTTGAAGCCGACCTATCGTGACTTCCGTCCTGGCGACGTGCGCCACTCCGAAGCCAGCATTGACGAAGCGCAACGCGCTCTCGGCTACGCGCCCGAGTACACCGTCGCTCAAGGTCTCGACACCGCTCTCACTTGGTACCGCCAGAATCTCTCCTGATTCGCGGGGAGCACACGCGTCTCGCGTGTAGTATTTGGCGTCTCGCCGAATACGTCCCTCAGTATTGCTCTTTGCATAATTAGAAACCCAATGTCGCAGAAATTTCTTAACCGTTCTCTTTCGCGTTCCGCTAATTGTGAGAGGGTATCCGACTATGCCCGGACCGCGATTTCGACTGTTTGTGCTCTTTGCTGCGTTGATGGCGTCCCTGCCGTCAGCGATTGCCGCCAATATGATCTACGTTGATCCCTCGGTTGGTTCGTGTGCCACTTACAATCCGACGAATCGCAATTGCGCGGGTGGAAATGAGACTGTTTTTCGAAGCATCGCGGAAGCCAGCGCTGCCGCTCAGGCAGGGGCGATTATTCTGATTCGCGGCGGTGCCTATAACGAGCAAATCAACCCCGCGCGCTCAGGTTTGCCCGGTGAGCCCATCACATACCAAAATTATCCTGGCGAGGACGTCTTCCTGAGAGGCGCTCCGGCGATTGCGCTGTCAGGCCGTCATTGGATTGTCATCGACGGACTGCACGCCGAAGATACAACCTGGTTGGAGGCGCGTAATTCGCATTCGAATGTTGTCCGGAACTGCATTTTCAAGCGCACGCCGGCGACAGGCACCACGGGCAACGCTCGTTTCATTCAAAGCCATCACAATCTCATTGCCAGTAATGTGTTCGAGAGCGGCCAGGACAACCTCGTCATCATTGACGCCAACTACAATCTGGTCATCGGGAACACGTTTCGGCAGGGTCGCCACAGCCTCATTGGCATCCGTTGCGGAGATTTTAATGTAGTCCGCGGCAATTATTTTTCGAATTCCCTGCAAAAGATCGCTGAAGTTTACGACTGCGGAACCGGCACTAGCGCTGTAGGGAATTCCTTCAACTCCACGAAGCACAACGTTTTCGAAGACAACATTTTTGCCGACGCTTCAAGCTACTACAGCACTTCCGGTGGCAACGGCATTCAATGGTCTGGCCAGGAGGGAATCATTCGCCGCAACGTCTTCTACGATTGCAATGTCGGCATCGGCGTCGGCGTTTACGCGGACGAAGCGCTCTTCAACTACAACAACCGCATTTATCACAATGTCTTTCACCGGAACGATGCCTGCGGCATTGCGCTCGGCACCGGTACCACCAACAACGCTTTCAAGAACAACATTCTCGCCGCGAATCAGGGAAACATTCCTGACGCCTTCGCCACCAGCCCCGGCCAGATCATTTACACCCTGCCACTCAGTCTCAATGCGCGCTTTGAGAACAACGATGTGATTGCCCAATCGCCGGGGCAGGCTGTGCTCGAACAGAAATTCGCGGCAGGAATCACCCTTGCTCTTTTCAACACTGCCAACCCCGGCATCTTCTTCAACACCCTCGAAGCCGACCCGCAATTCGTCGATGCCGCCGCTCGCGATTTTCATTTGCGCGACACGAGTCCCATGATCGATGCCGGAGCGTTTCTGACGAAGACGGTCTCCGCGGGTAGCGGAACCACGATGGCTGTGGCCGACGCGTTTCACTTTTACGACGGGTTTGGAATTGCGGGCGAAGTGGGCGACCTGATCCAGCTTGAAGGCCAAACGCAAACCGTCCGTATCCTGCGCGTGGATTACACGAACCACACGCTCACGCTCGACAGCTCGCTCACCTGGACGAACGGGCAGGGCCTCTCGTTTCCATTTAACGGCCGCGCTCCGGACGTCGGCGCGTTCGAGCACACATTCGAACAAACGTTGCCTGCGCTGAAAACGCGACGCGACGGCAACGCGGTAATACTCACCTGGCCTTCCAGCTTCAATGGCTTTCGTCTCGAAGCCAGTGAATCGCTAACAGGTCCCTATTGGCAGGCTATGCCCGCGCCGGTCCTCGCGGACAACGAATGGACAGTGACTACTCTCATCACCGGCGAGCGGCTTTTCTTTCGTCTCGTCAACTGAGCAAAGTTTCGATCCCTTTCCCCTCAAGGGGAGAGGGTCGGGGTGAGGGGTGAATCGGTCGGTGGAAGAAAAACGTTTCATGGACTCCTCTGAACCGGAAAAACTCGGGGCGCGAAAAAGATTTCAAATGATCGTTGACACAGGTGAACGCCTGTCTAGGCTCGCGCACAAGTTCGCCTGATTCCGCACGGGCTTCCGAACGCCGAGCAATCAGGCGCGCCCAAAAAAACCAAACTCCGCGCCGCCATGAAAACAACTTCGATCCTCACTGCGGTTTTTGTCCTGAGTACATTTTCTTCTGCCCTCGCTATTTCTATCACGGGCTTCGGCGTGCCCTACTCACAGGATTTCAATACGCTGGCGAGTTCGGGAACGAGTTCGACCACGCCGGGTGACTGGTTTTTCAGCGAGGCGGGTGGGAATGCGAACACGACTTACACAGCGGGAACCGGGAGCAGTTCGACAGGAGACACATACAGTTTTGGCGCCACAAGCGCAGCGGACCGGGCGCTGGGCGGCTTGCGCAGCGGACCTCTCATTCCAACATTCGGCGCGGTCTTCCAAAACAACGCCGGTTCCCTGATCAGTTCGTTGCAGATTTCCTACACCGGAGAGCAATGGCGTCTGGGCGCGGCCGGGCGTGCTGACCGCATCGATTTTCAGTACAGCTTTGATGCCACGTCGCTCATCACCGGCACCTGGCTCGATGCGAATGCTCTGGACTTCAGCTCACCAAATACCAGTTCTGCCGGCGCTTTGGATGGGAACAGCGCGGCCAATCGAACACTCCTCAACGCCACGCTCTCGGGACTTTCCTGGTCTGCCGGCAGCACCATGTGGATTCGCTGGACTGATCTTGATGTCACGGGCGCTGACGACGGTCTGGCCGTGGACGACTTTTCCATCGTCGCTCCCCAAACAGTTCAGTCCATTCCTGAATCGCTTCCGTTTGCGTTCGAAGGATTGGCACTGGTGGGTCTTGTCGTTCTCGCGCGACGAGTTGCCAGGCGAACGCCTTTGACCGCCGAGTGACACGGCGGGCCTTTCAACATTTGTCAGGTGGGAGGCCGCTGACCCATGTCCGGGGAGTTGCGGCCGGACAAGTGCCTGAATCCATCCAGACATTTCCATTCAGTCATTCATGAAAATCGCAGTCGTTGGTCTTGGTTACGTCGGTCTGCCCTTGTCGCTTCAGTTCGCCCGCTCGCGCGTTAACGTGCTGGGCCTGGACATCGATGCGGCCAAGGTCGAAGCGCTCAATCGCGGGCGCAGCTACATCAAGCACATCACGGACGAGAGCATTTCCGAGCAGATTGACGCCGGGCGATTTTCCGCGAGCACGGACTTCAGTCTCATCCGGGACGTGAAGGCGGTGTTGATTTGTGTGCCCACGCCGCTGAACAAGAATCGCGAGCCGGACATTTCGTTCATCCTGAATACAGGCGCCGCCATCGCCCCGCATTTGCAAAAGGGCACAGTGGTCGTTTTGGAATCGACGACGTATCCGGGCACGACGGATGAGGATTTGCGCCGCGTGCTGGAGGAAGGTTCGAAGCTGAAGGCGGGCACGGATTTTCATCTCGCCTTCTCGCCGGAGCGCGAAGACCCGGGCAACCCGCAGAGCGTCGTGGCCACGATTCCGAAAGTCATCGGCGGCTACACACCCAAGTGCCTCGAGAAAGCCACGGCGGTTTATTCCAGGGCCATCAAGACGCTCGTGCCGGTTTCCAGTTGCCGCGCCGCGGAAGCGACCAAGCTCGTCGAGAACACTTTCCGTGGCGTCAACATCGCGTTGGTCAACGAATTGAAAGTGGTCTATGCGGCGATGGGTATCGATGTTTGGGAGGTCATCAATGCCGCCAAGACAAAGCCGTTTGGCTTCATGGCGTTTTATCCGGGGCCGGGCCTGGGCGGCCATTGCATCCCGATTGATCCGTTTTATCTCACGTGGAAGGCGCGCGAGTACGGGCAGCACACACGGTTCATCGAACTCGCCGGCGAAATCAATACTTCCATGCCCCTGTATGTGATCCATCGCGTCGCGGAGGCATTGAACGATCGGCAGAAGCCGGTCAAGGGCAGCCGGATTCTGGTGCTGGGATTGGCCTACAAGCCGAATGTGGATGATGACCGTGAGTCGCCGAGCTATGTGCTCATGGATCTTTTGGCGGAGCGCGGTGCGAAAGTTTCATATCACGATCCCTACGTGCCGGTGATTAAAGTGACCCGCGAACATCCCCATTGGGCCGGCGTCACGTCTGTGAAGTGGAAGCGCGAATCCATTTCTGGTTTTGACCTTGTGCTGATTGCGACGAACCATGCTGATGTGAATTACAGCCAGCTTGCCAAATGGGCGCCTTGCATCGTGGACACGCGTAACGCGATGGCGAAGGTCCCCACGAAAGCCGGCCAGGTCTGGAAGGCTTGATGGCAGCGCGACCGCGCTCTGGCCGGAATCTGTCGTTATTCCTTCTGTGAATTGAACCCCTCCCCTGATGAAATCCAATAAAACAGAAAATCTCGTGCTCGAAGAACTCCCCAGTTCCAGCGCCGCCGCGGCATCCCCGGAGGCTCGCGCCCGTCTCCGGCGATTCACCATCCGCGCGATCATGCTGACGGCCCTCTTCGCCGTTCCATTGTGGCAACTCGCCCGGCACGCCTGGAAAACGGAGGTGCAATCGCACATTCTCCTGATTCCGTTCGTTTGCTGGTACCTGTTCAAAATCGCCAAAGAAAAAGAGATGGGAACGCCGCGGCCTTCGCCCATCAGCGGATGTATCGCCGCTGTGGTCGGACTGGCTGCTCTGGCCGCTTATTGGCACTGGGGGATCAACGGCAACCTGCCGCGCAACGACGCCTTGTCGCTGGCGATGACAGGCTTCCTGGGACTCCAACTCGCCAACGCCTTTTTCACTCTGGGCTGGCCGGTGCTTCGCTCCCGGCTCTTTGCCGTGTGCTTCCTCGTGTTTCTGATTCCGCTCCCGCTGGCATTCACGGAATTCCTGAGCATTATGCTCCAGCGGGCTTCTGCCGATGCCGCGGAATACATGCTTTCGTTGGTGCAAATGCCCTTTCTGCGGAATGACCTCGTGTTTCAGATGCCTGGACTTTCCATCAAGGTCGCTGAGGAGTGCAGCGGCGTCCGCTCCACTTTGGTGCTGTTCATCACCAGCCTGCTCGCCGGGCATCTTTTTTTGCGGACTGGCTGGAAAAAAGCTCTCCTGGCGCTGGTCATTTTTCCGCTCGGCATTCTGCGCAACGGCTTTCGTATCACCGCCATTTCGTGGCTGACTGTCAACGTGGATGCTGGAATCATCGATGGCCCGCTCCATCACCACGGCGGCCCGTTCTTCTTCGGGCTTTCGCTGATCCCGTTGTTCGCGCTCCTGTGGCTGCTCCGTCGCTCGGATTTCAAAGCGAATCGCCGTTAGCAGCCGACGTAAGGAGGCTCTGATCTTTTTCACTCCCGTGCTCCCCCGGACTCCGCGAGACTTTTTCGATCAGACCCTCCTAGCGTCCGATGCCAAGTCGAGAAATCCGGGTTTCGCCACTGCAATGAAAGTGATAGTCCTGCTCTACGCGAATGCGCTGCTGGCGGCTTCAGCTTTTTCCCAGCCCTCGCTGGCGATTCGCGCCGTCTCGAACGCGGTGGAACTGAGCTTTCAGGGCAGCGGAGGAACCACCACCGAGGTGCAATGGATAACCAGCCTCGGCCCGACAAACTGGAACGTTCTCACAAACGTCGTCTTGTCCTCAAATCAGTTTGTGACGGTGCTCGATTCCAGCGTGACGAATCAGTCCGCCAGGTTTTATCGACTCGCCGTTAGCGGGCCTCAGACCAACGTCGTGATCCTCAGCAACTTAGGTAACCCCGACGGCAATGGTGAGAACGATCAAATCATGAACGGCGGCAACGCTGCGACCCGGATTCGTTTGGCGGTCGGGTTCACCATCGGTAATACGAATCAAAGCGGCCATTTTGAATTCACCATCCGCGCGAACAATCCCGGCGCTTTCGATGAACTCGGTTTGCGGCTGGTCAATGACAACGGAGGCGCGCCGACCGGTTCATCCATCGCTTTCATCAGTCCTGCCCCTTCGACCACGATTTCTGGCGGGGGCCTGGGCTACACGCTTGCATGGGATGGGACGCTCAGTGCCAACACGGTCTATTGGCTGGTGGCTTCGGTCGAATCCACACTGATCTCGCACACCTATACATGGGTGGACCGCGGGTCATATGCCGGGAACGGCGCGAGTTTCTTCCAGGCCCAGGCTGAGGCCTTTGGCGGATGGAACGAAATCGAAGGGGTCAATCTCAGCTTGGGGATTACTCTCAGTCCGCCCGCTCCCAAGTAATCCTGTTGAATCCATGACCGGCGATACCCAAACAGAATTTGCTGGGCTCAATCCGCTGTATTCCTTGGCCTCGACAGCTACTTCCTATTGCGTTCTGCACTGTTGCTGAAGGAGTCCTCGCCGCCCTGTTTTCCTATGTCAGTGCCGCTTACACTTTACCGTTTCTTCTGTGAGGGCAGCCCAAAATTTATTTACTTTGAATCGCCTGCAAATGCGATGGTTAGGATGGGCATCGGGCTCTGGGAGCTACGTTGGTGCGGGCACTGCTAAAGTAGCATTGTCATGCGATTATCTCTCCTAAAGGGAGAAGAATGAGTGAAAATGACTAGGTTTTTAACAAAGTCAGCGGCCCTGATTCTCGCTGTTGTCGGATTTCTTTCCACAACGGCATCGGTTCAGGCTGTTGCCACCTTGCGTATCTCCTTGAACGGTGGCGCGTCGTGGTTTGTGAGGACGGACGGTAATAACGACGGGGCGATTGTGTTCAATGGCGCACTGGGTCCCGCCGGAAACCGTTGGACTTTGTCTGGGCTTACGGCTTCGACGATGACTTCCGGCGGAACATCTGCCAATCCACTCCTGAACGGCTCGGCTACCGATCCGATGCTGAATCTTTCCCTTGGAAGTGTTAGCTCGGATGCTGCCGGAGTGTTGCTGATCGAGTTTTCCCAAACCTATTACGGGCCGATTCAATCAGGCAACACGTTCACCACAAGCCTTTCGAGCGAGAATGTGGGTGACGGCAGCACTACCGCTTGGTCCTACCTCAGCCTGCGGAATTCGGGAAATAACCTGTTCGACAAGCAAACCCTCCTTGGAAGCGTCAGTCTCACCGGGCAGGGCGCGAGTTCCAGCGTTTCCAGCGCTCAGATGTTCCTCGGCGACAATGCCCACTTTTCCATGACGACGCGCATCATGGTTTATCATGATGCCGCCGGCATCAGCAGTTTCAGCGAGCGCATTATTGATCCTCCTGTTGCGACTCCCGAAGGCGGTCCTACCGTTATTTTGCTTGGACTCGCATTGCTCGGATTGGCCGGAGCAGGTGCCTGGATGACACGTCGCCAGACAACCTGACAGGGTTGTCGTTGTCGGATTCACCCTTTCTCTCCTCCTTTTCGAGCGGGAGTTTAAAGAAACGCCCGTGCGGGACCGATAAGTGCGTATGTTTTTCCTTGTGAGGAAGAGTTGTAGAATTGTAAGGTCAGCAAAGTGAGAATTCGTTCACCCTGGCAGAAATGGTTCGGATTGCCGTCGCTTTGTGCGGCGCTATTGGCCATTGCCTCTTCCGCGAACGCCGTCGTCATCCTCAGCAACTTGGGTAACGGTGACGGAGATGGTGAGCTTGATTTGACTATGAACGGCGGTAGCGCCTCGACCCGGATTCGAGGTGCAGTAGGGTTTACGATCGGCGGAACCGAGCAGAGCGGTACTTTTTTGTTCACCGTCCGACTTAATAACCCAAGTGCGGAAGTGATCTCTCTCCGGTTGGTTAATGACAGCGGTGGTGTCACGCCAACTCCGACTGGGTCTCAAATAGCTGTTGCGAACCCAGCATCATCCACCACGATTTCGGGAGGAGGGCTAGGATATACACTTTCCTGGGATGGGACCTTGGCTGCGAATACTCGTTACTGGGTAATTGCGGCTGTAGAGGGCACCGTCGGAGACAGCGCTACTTGGGTGGATCGAGGCGCGTATACCGCGAATGGCGCGAGTTTTTTCCAGGCTCAAACTGAAGCTTTCGGAGGCTGGACCGAAAACGTAGGTGTTAATCTCAGTTTAGGTATTGATGTCACCCCTGTTCCCGAACCGGCACAAACGGGTGCCATCGCAGCCCTTTTTTTGGTCGCCTGTTCATTGGCGCACACTTTTCGCGGCCGGGCCGTGTCGAGGCTTCGCAAACTCTTCACCTGATTTCGCTTACTGAGCGCAGATCATTTACCTTTTCCTCCGATTTCGGCGCGTTGTTACCTCCAGGTTTCACGCGCCTTTTTTCGTGCTTTCGCCGATGCCCTTGTCCGCTTAACCTCAAACTTCGAAGCTCCGAATCTGATTCTGAATCGAAAAGTCAACGTCTGAAACCTCTATGCGAAATGTGATGAAGAACCAATGGATCGCTGCGCTGCTGCTCGTCGTCGCCGCCGCGTTCGTGGGCTGCTCGATGGAAGCCAAGCGCGCCCGGCACGAGAAGCGCGCCGAGGATTACTTCAAGAAGGGCGAGTATCTCAAAGCGGAGATCGAATACCGCAATGTCGCGCGTTTGAGCAAAACGCTCGATCCAAGGATCGTCGGCCGAGTGGCCACCATTTTCTACGAGCAGGGACGAATCATCGAATCGTTCGAACATCTGACGAACGCTGTCGCTCTGAATCCCGACGACATCGAGCTTCGAACCAAACTCGGCACGGTTTGGGTCACCTTCCGTCAATTCAAACAGGCGCGCGAAGAAGCGCTTCTCGTTCTCGGCAAGCGGCCCGACCATCACGAAGCCGTTCTCCTGCTGGCGGATGCTTCGCAAAGGCCGGAGGACATCAATACTGCCAAACAGAAGGTGAGCGAAATCCTTCGGACAAGTGGAGAAAGCTGGGCTGCGCACGTCGCGCTCGCTGAGTTGGCGCTGCACGAAAAACAGACGAATACGGCCGAAAAGGAATTGCAGTTGGCGGCGAAACTCGATCCGAAGGCTCCGCATCTCAACGTGGCGTTGGCGCGACTTGCTTCATCCAAGAAACAGCCCCAGGAAACCGAGAATTTTCTTCGCATCGCTGCTGAGAATTCACCGGCCCGCTCACCGCGCCGGCTTCTATTGGCGCAACTCAAGCTGGAGGGAACGAACCTTGCGGAAGCGAAGAGTCTTCTCGATAAGCAACTCAAGGAAGCGCCCGATTATGTGCCGGCTTCGGTACTACGTATTAAGGTTGCGCTGGCGGAGAAAGACTTTGCGGAGTCTTCGAGGATTTCCACGGCTGTCCTGGCTTGGGCTCCCTACAATTACGACATTCGCCTGCTGCGGGCTAGAACCATGGTCCTTCAGGGGGAACCCGCCAAGGCCGTCGAAGAATTTCAACGTCTGGAAGCGATTGCTCCCGGCGTTCCCGAACCAAAATATGAGATGGCCGTGGCTCATGTGCGGAACGGAGCGGTGGAGGAGGCGCTTAAGAAACTGGACGAAGCGATCCGCCTGAATCCCGATTATACCGAAGCCGTAATTCTTCGCGCCGAACTCCAATTGCGGACTGGGGCAGTGGAGGATGCTGTGGCATCGTTGATCGCGTTCACAAAACGCCACCCGGAAAACGGTCGCGCCTATCTCATCCTCGCCAACGCTTACGCTGCCACGGGAAGATTGGATGAAGCGCTGACTATTTACCGCGGCCTCATCCAGAGTTTGCCGACGGCTCCCGAGTTCCGGCTTTTTGCGGGCATGATCCTGCGCCGCCAAAACAAGCCGAATGAAGCGCGGGCCTATTTTGAGGAAGCGCTCAAGCTCTCCCCGGCCTACGCGTTGGCGGCTGAGCAACTCATCGACTTTGATTTAAGCAAAAAGGACCACGACGCCGCGCAACGTCGCGTCACTGAACAACTCAAACTGAGCACCAACTCGCCTGCCGCGCTTATGCTCCAGGCAAAGGTGTCTATGGCGAAGCGGGACCTCGCTGGGGCAGAGGCGGCATTGACGCGCGTTATCGAGGTGGAACCTACCGCTGCCGCTCCGTATTCCCTGCTTGCCAGCATTTATCTATCAAGCCGGGAGCCGCAGAAGGCGCTGGCGCAACTGCGATCCTCCACCGAGCAGAATCCGAAGAACCCAGGCCCTCGCCTGCTCATGGGCGCTATTTACGAGTCCTTGAAGGATTACGACAAGGCGAAGAAAGCATACGAGGACGCGCTCAAATTGAATCCGGATATGTCAGCGGCGTTGAACAACCTGGCTTATCTCCTGGCTGAGCACCTCAATCAACTGGATCAGGCCCTCCCGCACGCCACCAAAGCTCACGAGCTTTCGCCGGAGGATCCGGGCGCCACGGATACACTGGGCTGGATTTATTATCGCCGCGGCGAAATCGCTCGTGCCTTGCCTCTCTTGCGTGAGAGCGCGGCCAAAATGCCCGAGCAGGCGGAGGTTCAATATCATTTGGCGATGGCGCTTTATACTACCGACAACGACGCGGCCGCGCGCAGCGCCTTCACCAACGTGATTGCGCTCGACAAAACTCTGGCCGACGCAAAGAAAGTCCAACAGCGCATTTCTATTCTCGATTTGAATGTGTCCGACCCAAAGGCGGTGGATTCCCTCGAATCTGCGCTGAAGGAGGACGGCAACGATTTCGTCGCGGCTTTGAAATTGGGGCAGGCTTATGAACGGAGTGGAGCAAACGAGAAAGCTCGATCGGCATACGAACGCGCGACAAAGAGCAATCCGACATCTCCTCGGCCTCTGGTTCTCCTTGCGTCGCTGAACGCCGACAAGCTGAAAGATGTGCCAAAAGCACTCGAAGCAGCCCGCACCGCGAGAAAGCTCGCGCCAAACGATCCCGCGATAGCGGGCATTCTGGGCCGGATTTCATATCGCGCCAATGATTACGCGGCGGCTTTGGCATTGCTCCAGGAGTATGCCAGGAGCGACAAAGCGGACGCCGAATCCCTTTACGATCTTGCCTTGGCACACTACAGCGTGGGCCAGTTCGATGAAGCGCGCGCCAACCTCTCCAGTTACGTTTCGAGTTCTCGCGGCACTCGTGCTGCCGACGCCCGAAACCTCATTGCCCTCATGGATTTTCAGGGCGGCAAAGGCGATGCCCGTCAGGCCGAAATGATTGCCGGAGCGCGACTTCAGCAAGACCCGAATGACCTGCCCGCTTTGATGACGCTCGGATTGATCGCCCAACAGAGTGCAAAACATCCCGATGCTGCGCAAAAGTTCGAGCGTGTCGCGTCGCTCAGCAAAAACTTTGCGCTCGCACTGCGGCATCTTGCCATTCTCTATGCCGGGCCGTTGCAAAACGATCAAAAGGCCTACGAGTTTGGATCCAAGGCCCGGCAAACCTTCGCCAATGATCCTGAACTCGCCATGGCAGTGGGCAAGGCCAGTTACCGCCGTGGTGACTTTCAGAATGCCGCCCGGCTTTTGAATGAAGGATTGCAGCAAAAGAGTGAGCCTGAAGGGGTTTATCTTCTCGGAATGGCTTACCATAAACTGGGAAAGGCGTCGCAAGCCAAGGTTGAACTGAATCGCGCTATCGGCTTGAAACTCAATCCTCAACAAGAAGCCGAAGCCAAAAACGTGCTCGCGCAGTTGAAGTAAGACCTGCTTGGATAGGGACTCTGTTGATGTGTCGTCTCGTACGGAAAGCCGTGCTTTATTGTGGATTCTCCCCATTTTTGTCGGCAAAAACCACCATGTAGAAGGGCGCTTCCAACGTCGGGATTCTTTACGAATCCTAAGGGCCGGCGCAAAGCGGTACCTCTGATGACGGTAGCCGCATCTATATGAAATTACTTAGTTTACGTAGTGAATACTCCTCGGCAAATAGGCCTTGGCATAGTGCTCGCTTAGAACATCGCAAGTCGTAAAAGACTAACTGTGGAAACAAGACAAAAAACCAATTAATTCGAGGGAGAGTACATGAAACAATTGACTAAATTATTCGTAGTGGCAGCCGTGGGCTTCGCCCTGTCTGTCCAGGCGGTTCCGACTTTGAGGTTGTCCGCTGACGGGGGAGCAACTTGGACAACGATTGTAGATCAGGTGAATGACGGTCTTGGGGGGGTTCCGGATGATGGTAACCCACTTGCAGGCGTGGTTGTCTATGTTGGTGGTGTTAATGCAAATTGGGCCGTGACCGTAACCACCGGCCTGACGATGCCTTTTCAAGGCACTCCCGCCCGACCATACATGGATCTCAATTCAATCACCGCGACGTCGGTTGGCGCAGGCAGTCTGATTATTCAGTTCTCGGAAGTCGGCTTTGGCCCGGTAGCATCGGGCAATGTCCAAGCTAACATTGGCGGCGTCGTTCTCGGATCCGTCGGAAGCAGCTTGACCTACAACACGTTTGCTGGCGCGGCCCTGTGGGACCAAACCACGGCGCTTACGTCGCAGGGACCTTTCAGTCCTGGCGCGTTCTCTGGAATAGCTAATGGCCCTGCCTACTCCAGTTTGGGTGCGACATTCTCGCTGACCCAGGAGATTCTGCTCACTCACACAACCCCCGGCAGCAGCAGCTTTAATGCGGAATTGACTGTGCCCGAAGGCGGCACGACGTTGATGCTTCTCGGTTCCGCTCTGACGGTTTTGGGCGTCTTCCGCCGTAAGTTTGCGACCAAAGCCTAAGCTTTCACAGAAAAGAAACTCTCCTTAGTTAACTCCGGCAGGTGAAAACACTTGCCGGAGTTTTTGTTTTCAGGAACTGGTTTGAGCTTCTCTCGGCTCTAAATCTGATCTCGCCAAAGGCGGCTTTGCCTTTCTACCTCTTCGGCATGTGGAACAGACTTTTTGGTTCTCTGCGGGCGTTGTCCGCCTGTCGGTAACGGCCCAGAGTTGTCGGAAGCCTTAACAGATCAGTCGAGTCAAATCTTGCCGATTCGCATTCTGCATCATCGTTCTAGATCATGTTAACTCAACGAAATACAGATGGTTTTGCGATCTGCACTTTCCCTTCTTGGATCCTTAGGAACACCGTGTGCTTACTCGTACAAAACTCTGCGTTGCCGCGGGGGGTGTGCTCGTAGTGCTCAAACTTTGTGGGCGGTCTTCGGGCACCGTTGAAACGGGATCAGAAATAAAAACTCAAAAGGGAAGCCTTAAAAACATGAATACACTGAACAGAACGGCGATGCTGATCATTGCCGTGTTCGCAGGCAGTTTCTCGAACGCGTTTGCGACTCTCCAATTGCGTCTGTCGGACGGCACTCCAGCCGGCACAGTGTTAGTCGCCGATGGAGATCCTGCCGACTCGAATCCAGAGCTAGGTGCTGTGCTGTACAATGGACCGGTTGGCGCAAACTGGACCGTAAACGTGAGCAGTGGCGTGAGTAAGCCGGTAGTGGGGAATGCGCTCGTGCCTTACATGGATATGGGCACGCTCAACTTTTCATCCCAAAGCCCCGGAAGCTTGAGTGTTGAGGTGACGGACACCGGTTTTGTGGCAAACGGCGCGGCCTCGGTGGAGATTGGTGGCACAACTCATGGAACTGTGACGCTTCGGACCTGGGCGGATGGAGGGAATAGCCCGTTCGGCAAGAGCACGCTGATAACAAGCCAGGGGCCTTTTGGTCCTCCCGCATTCGATGGATCGGCAACAGGAACGGTGCAGCCGGGATCACCATACTCGTTGACATTGGAAGCTGTAATTGACCATCCGATTTCGGGCGTTACCGGTTTCAATGCGGAACTTAAAGTCACGCCTCCTCCGGAGGCACGTGGAGGTTGCCGGGTAACCGGTGGCAGCAATCACCAAACAAACAGTTGGCAGTCAGCCTGTATTACCACAGAGCTTCCCACTCACATCAGCCATGGCGGTCAGGTCGGCGCTCCCTTTTCAGTAGCAACTCCATTTACACCGAATTCCGAGTGCATCCGAGGTGAATGGCAGCACAATCGCCATCTTAAAGGCAACAGCCTCGTGGGCAACTTTCACGCATCCGGGAACGGAAACGAGCACCAATTCGACAGCCTGCTCTGCGCCTGTTTGCCATGTGACGAAAACCCTGGTGCCACCGGTGTCGTGGGTGACGTCTGCAATCCTGGCGATCGCATTTGTGGCCCCGAGCCGCGCCGTGCGCCCGCCAACAAGATCTGTTTCTCTGGTGTCGGTGATTATACCTTCACCACTGGAAACAAGACGGTCAAAGCCGTGTTCCGCGTGGACATCGAGGATCGAAGCGAAGGAAATAGCCACAGCAGCACCGAACCGCCCGATCGCTATCGCATTCGTATCTGGATTCTGGATCCGAGTTGCGGACGTAATCCTGATCCGAATTCTGCTGAAGCGATGGCTATCCGCTTTGCCGCCTCGGCCGATCCTGCTCAGATTGGCAACTTGGCTACCACTGAGAATCTTAAGGTGAACATTACGCCTGACATAGATGATGGCGGCAACATGACCCAGGGAAATCACCAGATTCATCCTCAAACCGGCGCCCAGTGCGATGCTGTGGCCGTTTTGTCTGCCGCTCACCTCGATAGCTCGACTCAAGTGGCGACAAAGACCCAAACCGGTCTCTCGGCGTTTGGCGGCACTGCGCTTGGCCTTCAGGGAACTCAGAACCCATCCTTCGTTTATCGCACGACGATCACGAATTGCGGCTGGGTCGGTATTAACAACCTGCTTGTCATGACCGCGACGGACGGCGTCGCTGTGGACTCGACTTCATCCTACTTCGCTCCGGGTGCAATTCTCCCGCCGGGCGGCACAATTACGCGTTACTACACGAACACATGGGCGGAAGATGCCTCTGTTGGCGTGATCGTCTCGGGTACCTCCACGCAGGATGGATCACCGGCCTTTACAGCCAGTTCGACAATGGCCATCGTTGCCCTCGCTCCGCCCACTGGCCTCAGCACTAAGGTCAACGGCAAGAAAGTGACTTTGACCTGGACTGCTTTGCCTGGCGCTTCCAGTTACAACATCAAGCGTTCAACCACCAGCGGCGGCCCATACACCACCATCAAGACCGGTAATACGACCACGAGCTACAGCGACAACAACCTGGCGCGCGGCACTTATTACTATGTCATCTCCGGCATTAAGTCTGGTGCTGAAACGTTGAATTCCGCGCAAGCCAGCGCCATCATTAGATAGATTCAACGAAGTTGCGGTCGATTTCGAGTTGACGCGCCGAATTGCATTTCACAATTCGGCGCGTTTTTTTGGTGTCGTCTGTTTAATCCTTGATGTCGATCCTCTTAAGGATGGTTGATGAGCGTCGGCAGACTTAACAGAATCTTGGGTTTTCGAAGGCGCTTGTTAATCACGCATTGCCTATTTCTTTTCTTCTAACTCAACAATTTCAAGAGGCTTAGGTGTGCCATCATTTCCGACTTTTCCTATCGGGAACGCCGGCTGCTTTTAGTGAGACTCCGCTTGGTGGTGTGTGCCCGCCCGGTGTGTGTGCAACTTGGGATCAAAGGACTAATGGGATCATTGTCGGCGTCACAGGTTGCAACAGCGGAATCAACGATCAGAAGTTATTCAAGCATGAAAAGAGTCACTAAAGTGGCGCTCCTGGCCAGCGCCTTGTTCTTGGCCGGTCTCTCCAACGCCTTTGCAACCGCGCAACTCCGTTTGTCGGATGGCACGGTAGCTGGAACGGTTACCGTCACCGATCAAGGTCCGGGGGATGCAGATCCGACCCCTGGGGTGGTCTTGTATAGCGGACCAGTGGGGAGTGACTGGATTCTCAATATAACGGGGGGCACGACGCTCAACGGCGGACCGTCCGCGCCTTATTTGGATCTCGGGACGTTTAATTTTTCTTCCCAGGCCAATGGCAGTTTGACGATCGAGTTCACGGAGAACGGATATCTGGTCGCCGGAGCTGTTACGGCGAAGATCGGGGGTACCACCGCAGGAGATGTCACGTATCGAACGTGGGCGGACGCAGGCAATACCAGCTTTGCCAAAACGACGCTAATGACGAGTCAAGGACCGTTCGGGGGACCGGCTTTCGATGGGGAAACCAACGGCACTGTGGCGATTGCGACGCCGTATTCTATTACAGTCGAGGCTGTGATCAATCATCCGATTCCAGGTAATACTGGTTTCAATGCAGAACTCGTTGTGACCCCTCCTTCTTGCGATTGCGTTCTTTCAATTTCCTGTCCGCCACCCACTACGCTTCAATGTCCTGCCGATACCAGCACGAACGCCACAGGGATGCCCACGATTACCGCGACCGGCGATTGTCAGCCCGTGCTCACTTATAGTGATTCCACCGCGCAGGGAAATTGCCCCGGCAATTACGTCATTACGCGTACTTGGACCGCTACTCCCCAATGTGGTGACCCGGTGAGTTGCACGCAAACCATCACGGTGCAGGACACGACGGCGCCGGCCATTACATGCTCTCCCAACAAAACCAACGAGTGCGGAGCACCTATTGATTTCGATGCGCCTGCCGCCAGTGACCGTTGCGGGACTGCGACAATTACTGTTCAGAGCACGGTAACGAACGCGACTTGCGGCAATACATTTGTTGCCACGCGCACTTGGGTTGCGACTGACGAATGCGGCAACAGCAGTACTTGCAGCCAGACCATTGCGACGGTGGACACGACGGCACCGAGCATCGCATGCGTGGGCAACAAGATTGTCGAGTGCGGCAGTGCTTGGGACTTCGACGCGCCCAGCGCCAGCGACACCTGCGGCAACGCTGCCCTTTCGATTGTGGGCACAGTGACGAATGCTGGTTGTGGCAATACCTTCACGGCGACTCGGACCTGGCGCGCGACCGATGATTGTGGCAACACAGCCGAGTGCAGCCAGACGGTGAGAGTAGTCGATACCACGCCGCCCACGATCGCCTGCGCACAGAACAAGAGTGTGGAGTGCACCAGTGCATGGACGTTCGATGCGCCCAGCGCCAGCGACACCTGTGGCAATGCCGCCATTTCGGTGGTAGGCACAGTGACGAATGCTGGTTGCGGCAATACCTTCACGGCGACTCGAACCTGGCGCGCGATCGATGACTGCGGCAACACCGCGGAATGCAGCCAGACGGTAAGAGTGGTCGATACGACACCGCCAACGATTATCTGCGCGCAGAGCAAGCGCGTGGAATGCACGAGTGCATGGACATTCGACGCGCCCAGCGCCAGCGACACCTGCGGCAACGCCGCCATTTCGATTGTCGGCACAGTTACAAACGCTGGTTGCGGCAACACCTTCAGCGCGACCCGGACCTGGCGTGCGACCGATGACTGCGGCAACACCGCGGAGTGCAGCCAGACGGTGACAGTAGTCGATACCACGCCGCCGACGATTACCTGTGCGCAAAATAAGACTGTTGAGTGCGGCAGTGCGTGGGACTTCAATGCGCCCAGCGCCAGCGACACGTGCGGCAACGCCACCATCTCGATTGTCGGCACGGTCACCAACGATGCTTGCGGCAACACCTTTACGGCGACGCGGACGTGGCGTGCGACCGATGACTGCGGCAACACGGCCGAGTGCAGCCAGACGGTGACGGTGCGCGACACGACGGCGCCAACGATTACCTGCGCGGCAGACAAGACAGCGGAATGTGGTCAGGCGTGGAGCTTCAATACGCCGACGGCAGCGGATACTTGTGGCAATGCGACCATCGCCGAGATCAGCACAATCACAAATGGAACAGGTTGCTCGATCACGATCACGCGGACCTGGGAGGCCACGGACGACTGCGGGAACAAGGCGCGTTGCAGCCAGACGGTGACGGTGCGTGATACAACGCCGCCCGCGATTACCTGTCCGCCCGATACCACGATGTCAAACCATCAAGGTTTGGTGTTCTGCACTTACACGCCCGGTGGATGGGGTGCACCGCCGAATGGCAACAATCCCGGCGCTTTGCTCGCGGCCAACTTTGCCACGGTTTATCCCGGCGGTTTCGTGGAAGTCGGTCGTCCGGGGGGCAGTGGGTTCTCAATGAGGTTCGAATCTGCGGCCGCAATCGAGGCCTATTTGCCGAACGGGGGAACGCCAGGAGTCCTGGACCAGGACTTGATCGATCCGACCGACAGCAGTGCGGGAGTTTTTGGCCAGCACGTTCTTGCGCTGACCTTGAATGTTGACTTCAGTGCCGCGGGCATCACTGAAGGTTCGAGCGGGCCGCTCGGCAGCGTGGTGCTCAATCTGCCCGGTTCGCCTCTCGACGGCATGACGATCGATCAGATTCTCGCTGCGGCGAACAAAGCCCTCGGAGGCGGCAGCCTCCCCGGAGGGATGACGTTCTCCGACCTGAACAATATCGTGGATAAGCTGAACAATGCGTTCGACAATTGCGCTGCGAACAGTTGGGCGATTTCTCACTTGTCGCCTGCTCCGACGCCGCCTTCGAATCCTGGCACTGCGACAGCGATCGATGATTGTGACCCGCATCCGCTGATTACCTACAAGGATTCGAGCGTGTCCAACAATTGTGGCTCGGCGATCATCCGGACCTGGTACGCTTCAGACAACTGCGGCAATACCAATTCCTGCGTCCAGCGCATCAACGTTACGGACACGGTTCCGCCCGTGATTACATGCTCGCCCAACAAGACGGTGGAGTGCGGTCAGGCCTGGACGTTTGACGCGCCGACCACCACTGACGGCTCGATTACGATTGTCAGTACGGTGACGAATGGGTCGGGTTGCCAGTACACCGTCACACGCACGTGGAAGGCCACTGACGCTTGCGGAAACAAGGCGCAGTGCAGCCAGACGGTCACGGTGCGTGACACGACGCCGCCGGCAATTACGTGTGCACCGAACACAACAACCACAAATTGTCAGCCCAAAGTGTACTGCAGTTACACGCAGGGTGGTTGGGGTACTACGCCCAATGGGAATAATCCGGGAATGATACTCGCGGAGAATTTCGCGACGGTTTACCCGGGTGGCTTCGCCGAAATCGGCATCTCGGGTTCCGGTGGTTTTTCTGCGAAATTTACGTCGGCGCTGGCCATTCAGAATTATCTGCCCGATGGCGGCACGGCGTCGAAATTGACCTCGGACGCCGTCAATCCGACAACGACGAGTGCCGGCGTGTTTGGCGCCCAGATTTTGGCGCTGAAGCTCAACGTGGATTTCAGCGCAGCAGGAATCACGGGTGGCGACAGTGGGCCGCTGGGTAGCCTCGTGTTGAATGACTCGTCCTCGCCGTTGAATGGCAAAACGATTAGCCAAATCCTTGCTATCGCGAACACATTGCTCGGTGGCGGAAGTGTTTCAGGCGTCACCATCAGCACTCTGAATCCGCTGATCGATAATCTGAATCAAGGGTTCGATAATTGCACGATCAACGGCTGGGCGTCTTCGCATTTCTCGGTCATGACTTGCACAGTGTCGAATACGCCTTCCACGCCTACGGCGACCGACACGTGCGATCCGCGCCCGGTGATTACCTTTAAGGATTCCACCGTGTCCACCAGTTGTGGCTCGTCAGTGACGCGAACCTGGTACGCTACGGATAAGTGCGGTAATTCAAACTCCTGCACGCAAGTAATCAACAACCTCACGGACACGACTCCGCCGGTGATTACCTGCTCGCCCAACAAGACGGTGGATTGTGGCCAGGCGTGGACGTTCAATACGCCGACGGCCACCGACAACTCCGGCAGCGCGACGATCACGATTGTGAGCACAGTCACTAATGTGAGTGGGAGCGTGACCACCTCGACGCGAACATGGAAGGCGACCGACCCGTGCGGCAATACGGCCCAGTGCAGTCAGACGGTGACAGTTAATTGCCAGACCCAGACCGGTTGCACTCTGACCATCGGTTATTACAAGAACCATCCGTCGGCCATTACGCCACTGCCGATTTATCTTGGAACGTCGAGCGGCGCGAAGTCGCTCAAAGTCACAAGCCAGCAGATCGGGGTCGATGTGCTGGGGCAGCATACGTATGGCACTCCGGCCAACGGAATCACCAAACTCTATGCTCAATTGCTCGCGGCGAAGCTCAACATCCTGCACGGGGCCGGCGGCAGCGCGGTGTCTTCGGCGATCAGCAGTGCGGATGCGTTCCTGGCCACGCACAATCACCTGGATTGGGGTTCACTCAGCGTAACGGAACAGAACTCGGTGCTGAGCTGGCACTCCTCTCTGGACAATTACAACAACGGAGTGACCGGTCCTGGCCACTGCGGCGACAGTGAGGTCGCCCGCGCCTTGGCTCCTACGGCAACGCCAGCTTCCGCTCAGGTCAAATTGGGCTGGAAGAAGAGCCAGGAAGCCAGCAGCTACCATGTCCTCCGTTCGGGCACGCCCGATGGCCCTTACACGACGATCAAGACCGGTTTGACGGGCACGAATTACACCGACGGCACGGTGGTGAATGGAACGGCTTACTACTATGTAGTCGCCGCCCTGAAGAACGGCATTGAAACGACTGAATCCGATGAGGCCAGTGCCGTGCCGGCTGCGCCGCTGACCAGTCCGTGGAATACAAAAGACATCGGTGTGGTCGGTGTGCCCGGTGGTGCGAGCTATTCGAGCAGCAAGTTCACTGTCCTCGGATCGGGTCGCGACATTTGGGACACCTCCGATGAGTTCCGGTTTGTGTATCAGGCCGCGAGTGGCGATTGCACTATCGTTGCGCGCGTGGCCAGTGTCGGCAACACGGATCCATGGGCCAAGGCAGGCGTGATGATTCGGGAGACACTGAACGCCGATTCGAAGCATTCGTCCATGTTCGTGACTCCGGGCAATGGCGTCGCCGCGCAGGGCCGGCTCACGACGGGCGCGGCCAGCGTGAACGCCAATACCACGGGTCTCGCCGCCCCGTATTGGGTGAAAGTGGTTCGCACCGGCAGCACGTTCAAAGCATACTATTCGTCGAACGGCTCGACATGGACGCTCGCCGGATCACAGTCTATCACTATGGGATCGAGCGTTTATATCGGTCTTGGCGTCACGAGTCACAACGACAGCACGTTGTGCACGGCCGTGTTCGATAACGTAACCGCGACGCCCTAAGGCGAGTGATTGAGATTCTGTAAGGTTGGCTGCCTCCCTCTTGAAGGGAGGCAGCCATTTTCGAATGAAAACGAACCGAACCATTGCAGTGAGGGTCATTGTCGGTCTGGTTTTGGTTGTGGCAGTGGTCGCGGTTGTCTGGCGCGGTTCCAGATCTTCGCATATCGCCGGCACCGGCACTGATTCGGCGAAAGCTTTCAGAAACGGCACAACCCCACGGAGTGAATCGACTGCCGGTGAACTTCCTGAGGCCAGTTCTTCAACGCTGGCGAGCGCGGCGAAAATCGAAATCGCTCCTTTTCTTCGGGAACTCACGGCTGCGTTGGAATCGCTCGGAACAGAGCCGGACACTCTGGAGCGCGAGAAAAAGTTGAATGATCTGGCTGAGCGAATTGCGGCGGTTGATGTTCCGACCGCTATCGAGTTCCTCCACGAGCGCAGTTCCCAGGGAGCAGTTCGTTACTTCACCTTGCGCTTGATTCATCGATGGGCGGAAAGTGATCCGCAGGCTCTGGCAAATTGGGTGGAGCAAAAACCGACTAGTCCCGTTCGGCGGGAAGCCCTCAACAATGTAGCCACAGCCTGGGCCAACAAGGATCTCGAGTCGGCCGTCGCGTGGGCTCGCCATTTGACCGATGAAGACGAGAGTCGGAGTGGTTTGATGAAAATAGCTTACGAGGCGGCGCGCACTGAACCAATTGAGGCGCTGCGGTTGGCCGTGGAGATGTCCTCCAATGAAGTCCGTGATGATCTGATCGCGCACGCCGTTAATCAATGGGCCACCCAAGATCCAAAGGCCGCGCTGAGTTGGGTGACCGAAGCTATTGACCCGGCTTTGCAGCAACGTTTGCTGACCGACATAGCGACCACGTGGGCAGACAATAGTCCGGTTGATGCGGCCACGATGGCGGTCAAGTCGATGAGTCCAGGGAAACAGCAGGATGACGCAGTGGTCGCCATAGTGCAGCGGTGGATGCAGAAACAGCCCGAACAAGCCGCCGCGTGGGTAGTTCAATTTCCTGAAGGCAATCTCCGCGATGCCGGCCTCGAGACAGTCGTGAAGCTTTGGGCGGACAAAGATCTCGCGGAAGCCGGGAATTGGCTAAACAGCTTTTCTTCGTCAAGTCCCGGTCGCGATGCCGCTGTAGCGGCTTACGTCGAAAAGCTCGCGACCCAATCTCCGGAAGCGGCGGTGGAATGGGCGAAAGAAATTCACAGTGAGACGCTGCGCAACGAACAACTGGAAAACCTGGGCGAGCTTTGGCTGCGCAACGATGCCGTCAGCGCACGCGCATGGATTTCCCAGGCCCCGCTTCCTGACTCAACAAGGGCGCGTTTGCTGGCACCACTCCAGTAACTGCTCTTGAGCCGCTTTCACTGGAAGCACGCCTTGCCAGGCCCTTCCAACCCGAAGAATGCAACGTCAATTGGGGATATTGGGGCGAGATTCTGCGATTCCCACTTGAGGCCCATGTCTTGCCGATGTTTTCATATGCTGAAGTCATGAACATTGCTCGTTGGTTTCTTCTCGCATGTGCTTTGCTTGCGCCCTTGTCTGTGTCCGCGCAGCTTTTCGTTCGCAGGAGTGACCAGATTCTGAAAATCGATCCGACTACTGGCGCTCAAACTCCATTCTTTAACCATCCGACTGACGAATTCATCGGTGATCTCGTGCCTGGTGGAAATGACACGCTCCTCGCGGTGGTCTCACGCGTGGAATTCCCGGAAGACGATCCATTGGAGCCATTTTACACATGGCGGATTCTATCGATTAATGCAACCAGCGCAGAGGCCACCACGATTTACGAGGATGACCTGCTTCACACGGATGTTCCTTCGATTGCGCTCGCGCCCAGCGGTGTCATTTACGCGGGAGGCGCCGACACTGTGCTGGAGATTGATCCTGTGACTCATTTCGCCCAGGCGATCTATCAGGACTCCTCGATGGATCGGATTTGGGGCATCACCATCGAACCCGCGGGCACGCTTCTTCTTGCCCGTGAATATTTCGTTTCCCGTCTCGATCCTCTCACAGCGCAAGCCACCAACGTGACCGCCTTCGACTCATACATCACCTGGATCAATGTTTTCGCCAGCGCCACAAACGGTTCCATTTATCTCGCTGCCGATAACGAACAGATTCTCGAACTGAATCCCGCGGGTGACGTGCGGGTGGTGACGCAGGCCGGCTATCTGGGAAGCGCTGATAACGGGCTTTACACTCGGGACAGCGCCGCCACTGGCATGTCGTGGCTCAACGAGACGCAATTGATTGTGACTGTCAACCACTACACCAGCGATCCGGCTCTCGGATCTCTGCTCGCTCCTCAGTCGCGAATGATTTGGGTGGACATCGGCACGGGCGAACAACATCTCATCAGTGAAGGCGATTTTTTGGCGCGATCGCTCGAACCGAATCATTCGATCTTTACCGGCCTGGCGGTATTGGGCGCCGCTCAGCCCAGAACTGCTGCTCCTTCGCTTTTCATCACACGCGATGGGAATCCTGAGTCACCGATCAAACTCGAATGGAGCGCGCCCGATTTCGTTCTTCAATACTCCAGCGACCTGAATGATACGAACGCCTGGACAACGCTTCCCGATGCGCCCATCGCCTATTCCGCATACGCGAGCTTTTCACTCGCGCCCACCAATTCTGCGCAATTCTACCGCTTGATTTACACGCGCTAAGCCGTTCTTGTGCTGGTGCCGACTAGCGCTGTCTACGGATTTCCCGCTGGAGCCACGCGCGCGCGTAAGTCCAAAGCCGCTCCGCGCTGCGCGGAGCCATGTCCAGCGCCGAAGCGGCCTCTTCCATGGTCATCCCCACGAAATAACGAAGCTTCACGAGTTCGGCCGCGCTTCGGTCCTCGACGGAAAGTTTTTCCAACGCTTCATCCACAGCCAGAAGTTCATCGGGAGGCGCGCTGAGAACGATGGCCGATTCATTCAATTCCGCGCGTTCATACTCGCCGCCGCGCTTGAGGCTCTGCTTGCGGCGCGCGTGCTCGACCAGAATGCGCCGCATCGCTTCCGCCGCCGCCGCGAAAAAGTAAGCCCGGCTCGGCCATGTTCTTTGATTTTCGCCGACGAGCCGCAACCACGCTTCGTGCACGAGGGCCGTGGGTTGAAGAGTATGGCCGGCCGCCTCGCTGGCCATTTTGCTGGCCGCGATTTGCCGCAGCTCACTGTAGAGCAATGGAAGCAACTGCTCAGCGGCCAGCGCATCGCCGTTTTGAACGGCGTTGAGAATTCGAGTGACATCGTGGGTCTCTGCCATCTTCTGCTGCGGACGTAATATTCGACCGGCAAGTTACCGGAAGCATTGCCCGCCCGCTTCGATATTGTTCATGCAGGCGGCGTACTGGCGATCAATTCATCGCGGATGACATCCGGTTTTGCGGGATCGAACACCACCGTGTTGAAAGCGATGAGCAGCATAGCCTTCGTGCCGGTATTCTGAAATGCGTGCGCCACTCGCGGCGGCAACATGAACCGATTCGCCTCCCCCTCCGGCACGTTCACGTCACGAATCACCCCATCTTCGCGCAGGCGCACCAAGGCTGGCCCCACGACGACCGCGACCTCGGTGCCGTGTTCATGATAGTGATTGCCTCGAATGCCGCCAGGTTCGGTCATTGCCACGTGCGCGTTTTTCTGGGCCGCAATTGATTCCGATACGAGCGGTTCAAGCACGAATCCACGCCGGTCTTTTGGAAACTTAATGATTTCGACGGTGGCCTTTGGCATCTCATTTTCCGGCTGTCCCGGCACGCACATCGACGCAGACGAGATCGCCTTTGGAGTTCCGGCAGTAAATCCGCCCGTTCGACAGCACTGGCACGGTCCAGCATTTGCCGCCGAGCACTTGCGCGCGTGCTACTGGTTTGAATCCAGCTGGTGATGTTTCGGCAATGACCAATTCACCCTTCGCACCTTGAATGATCAGTCTGTTGCCCGCGGCCATGAGCGCGCCGGTGCCGATGCTTTTCTCGGACCACTTCAACGCGCCAGTCGCGAACTCGATGCAGTTCACACCGCCCGCGTAGCCCGCGTCACCGTCGATGCCGTAGAGAAATCCATCGATGAGCACGCACGGGTTCAAGTGATTGTTGATGTTCCGGTTCTCGTAAACTTTCTCAACCCCATCGCCTTTCATTTGCAACAGCGCGCAACCGTGGCGGTAGGAGGAAATGAAAATCCTTCCGTCACTGATAATCGGGTCCGGCGCGTTCACGTTGTAAGCTGTCTTCCACGGGTAACGCCAAAGCACTTTGCCGTCTTTCTCACCCACCGCGACGATTGATTCCGCGACGGCGAGCGCAATTACGTCTTTCCCGTTTTGCCTGAATGGAACCGGCGTTGAATAGCCCGCGAAATCCTTGCCGCTGGTCCACACGACTTTCCCGTCGTTCTTGTTCAACGCTGTGCCGTCGCTGCCGGCGTTCAGCAACAGCAAATCGCCACGCACGAGTGGCGAGCCGGCGAAGCCCCACCAGTTGTCCTGATCGTTGGCGGGCAACGCGAGGCCGAACTCCTGAATGAGATTTTTCTGCCAATGAATTTTTCCGGTCGCGGCCTCGAAGCAAAACACATCGCCGCGTTTGCTGATCGTGAAGACGCGATCGCCATCAACCGTCGGCGTGGAAAGCGTGCCGCCCTCATAAAAGCGCGGATCGAGAATGCAGGGATACGTGTGCTTCCACACGAGCGCGCCGGTGTCCGCGTCGAAGCAATAAACGGTGTCCTGCTCGTTGCGATTGCCCATGGTGAACACGCGGCCATTCGCCACGGCCATCGAGGAGAAACCCAGGGCCACGTCCGCTTTCCAGATTTGTTTCGGTCCTTCCTTCGGCCACGCCGTCGTCCAGTTCGTTTCTTTCGAGATCCCGTTCAAATCCGGGCCGCGCCAGCGGTACCAATCATTTGCTCCCATCTTCGGCGACAAACTCCGCGTTCGAATACAGCCGACGATCAATTGTGCAAGAACAATGGCAGAGAGGAGCGTGACAAGACGGAAGCGAGTCTGAGATGTCATGCGAGAATGGCTTAACGTGACGCAACCCGAGTGTCAACGGAAGTCACTCCACTTCGAGAAAGGTTCCCGCGATGTGCCGCGTGCCGTCCGCCTTGTTGAAGTAGTAAACAACCAGTGCGCGGTTCCTCGAAACCATCGTCGCCCACGGATAGCCGAGGTCGCCGTTCCCGCCATCGTCCCGCAACACGATTTCATCCGCCGTCGCCGCGTTCATGCACTCGGGATCGAGCACGCGCGCGCGAATGCCGAAGGGCTTGTGGCGATAGCCATAAACGAGCAGCACGCGATTGTCCGGCAACCGAAGCGCGTGGTGCGGATGTCCTTGAAACCCGGCATCACGCCATTCGAAACTTTTCCCACCATCCGTCGAGCGCGCGATGACCGTGTGGTCATTGAAATTCTGCGTGCGAATGAACGCGACCAAGTCACGCTTCGGCGTTTCGTAAATCGACGTTTCGTTGAACTCGACTTTTGAATCCACCGCGATCGGGCACGAGTATTCCCATGTTTGTCCTTTGTCGCGTGAGACGAGCAGGTGAATGCCAGTGCGGTCCGGCGCATTGGTGCTGCTGGAGGCCACGACCCAGAACAAACGTCCGTCCTTTCCCTCGCACATCGCGCCGCGATTATAGGCGGGAATGAGATTTCCGAAAATGTCGCGGTTCACTTCGCCGCGGCAGGGTGGGGGAATGATCGGCTGTTCCCACGAACGCGCGCCATCCGTGGAGCGCAGAATGAACCCGCCGAGAAAAGCGAAATTGCCGTGACGCGAGATCGGCTGTTGAAGTTTCGCGAACGCCCCCGGCTGCAACTGCGCCCAGGCGTAACTCGCGCAGACAATCGTCCCGTCGCGCAACTGGACCATGCACGGGTCCTGCGAGCCGCCAAATGGATGCGCGTAAATCAGTTCCGGCTCGCGCGTCCACGTTTTGCCATCGTCTCGTGAGCGCACGAGCACGACATAGCTGTTCGCGTCAGTGTGACTCGTTCCACCTTCGCCCAAAGCCCGCCGCTCTGGCGCGCGTCGGAATGCAACAATCAATTCACCATTTGGCCGACGGACAACTGAGGGGAACGCGGCGTAGAACTTCGCGTCCTCGTAAATGACGATGTCTTCGAGCTTGCGTAACCCGCTTGTCGCCTTCTCCGCGGCATCGACTCGGACAAAGAAAACAGCCAGCGCCACCGCAGTGACAATTCTATGGTTCATAACCTCGGGATGTGGGACTCGCCTTTTGCTTCGACCAATCGTTCGTCGAGCGGCGCATGTATTCGGTGCGCTCGAAACCAAAACGTTCGTAGAGCGTGTGGGCATCCTTTGTGCGCAGGCATTGCGTGATTGTCTGTAAGTCCGGGTGCTTCAACATGCACTCGACGATCCACTTGCCCAGCCCGCGCCGGCGATGTTCTGGCGCGACGATGACATCGCACAAATAACAAAACGTCGCGCAGTCCGTCACCGCGCGCGCGAAGCCGGCCTGCTTGCCCGCGTGGAAAAGTCCGAAGCAGACGGAGCGCTGAATAGATTTGTCGATTTGTTCGCGCGTGCGATTTGCGGCCCAATACGTGGCTTGGAGCAACGAACACACGACGTTCAAGTCCAACCTGGACTTGTCGTCCGTCAGCAAATATTCGCCGCGCTCGAAGTTCATTTCAGCCCACGCCGAGGTCTTCGATGAAGCGGGCATCCTCGTGATAGCTCTCCGCGCTAATGCCAAGAATTTCGATGGTCGTCTGCCGAACCTTGGCTGCGACTTCCTCACGCGTCCGGTCGCAACGCGGGGCAATGCCGCCCGTTTGTCTGACAAGAAAGCAGACCATTTCCCGAACTGTGCTGACCGGCGGAACGAACGACAGTTTTAATGGGCGTGTTGCCCGCGCACCTGCCCAACCCACGAGCGCAGCGAGAACAACGCTGATCTCGAAGCTGAGCAAAGCGTGACGCGAGAGGGCGCCGGTCAATAGGCCGTACCAAGAGACGATAAAGGTCAAAAGCGCAGCCGTGGCGCACAGGACAACGAGCAGCCGGGAGCGTTTCAATTCCGGCAGCGCCGCCACGCCGATGCTTGTTTGAAGTTGTTGCCAGTGTTCGCGCCGTCCGCGCAACGGAATCAATCTCGCCAGCGGTGCCTCCAGCCGGACTTCGTGTCTCGCGATTCTCGTCTGCTGAGTCAATGATCTGCGCAACCGATGGAACGTTTGCGCCGAGGCGCACGGCACGCCACGCGCGGCGTCAATTCGCGTCATGATGTAATCGATGACGTGCCGTGGCGTAATCATCTTCTCCGCCTGCTTGTCTTCGATGACCAGGCCGAATTCCTCTTCGTAAGCCATCACCAGCTCAACGCCGTCGAGTCCCATCCCTCGGCGTTAAACCAAAAGTCTCCGCAATGCCAGCGTGGAATCACGGCCAGAGAAACGCCGGCGGGAGGCTGGGGGGACGTTGCGTCAGCGTGGCACGCCAGGAGACTCGGCGTATTTCGCGACCACGGCTTTCAACTGTTCGGCGGTGAGCGTGCCGCTGAGAATGTTCGTGCCAATCATGAATTGCGGCATGGAGCCGTGGCGGAATTCGCGCGCGCTCACTCCGTAAATGTCGATCGTCGTCCGCAGTTGTTGATCGATCCACGGGTCGTGGCTGACCGCTTCGAATGGAATCAGGCCGACCAACGCAATGACTTTGTTTGTCACTTCCGTCAGTGGCGGCGGGTTTTGAAAACTGAAAATCCAGTCGTCGAATGACTCGATGGCGTCGTGCTTGGCGCGCCAAACGGCGAGGCCGAGCTTCGCATAGACGCAGGCGTTCATGTGCGGACGCGGCGTCTGGCGCATGAGGTGATTGCACTGCGAGTCAAGCGGCATGGGCAGGCTCACCACAGCGAGCTGGTTGCTGAAGCTGCGCTGCATTTGTTGCAGGACGGGGTGCATGTCGCGGCAGTGATGGCAGGTGTAGTCGTAGAGGCTGAGCAGTTTGAGCGGCGCGTCCAAGGAACCCCACACGGGCACTTGCGTGAGATCGAAACGGAAACGTCCGCCCAGCACGTCGAGAGTTTTGACGGAAGCGGGAGGCAGAGTGGCTGCAACGTTGGTTCGAATCGCCGTGATGGGCGGCACAACTTTGTTCGTGAGCACAGCGACAGCGTTCGTTTTTGCCGGCAGGATGGCTGTCGTTTGCGTGACAGCGTTCGTCGGCACCGCCGGAATCGTTGAGACGGAATAGGTTGTGCGCGTGATGACCGTTTGAGCGACGCCGAGCAACGCGACCGCGACGATGGCGATAACCGCAAATTTCACTGCTGTCGAACGCGACACCGCCGGATCCTTGTCGCGCCGTTCCGTTGCATCAGTCACCGGCACGCGCGTGAGCAACAGAATGGCCGCGAGCGCTCCACACGCGTGCGCCGCCGTGCACCACGGGCAGAACCGGTGCAGCGCGAAGGCTTGCAACGCGGTGAACCACAAGGCCGATCCGAGCACGACGACGGAGCAGGGGACCAGAATCTCCCACGCGCCGCGCCGTTGTTTCGGCGTGGACCTCAGTCCGCAGGAAAACGTGGTGACGAGCAGCGCAAGATCGACGGCCAACGCGAGCGCGCTCACTGGAATTCCAAACACGTAAGCCCAGCGCGATTGCAACACTTCATCGCACGCGGAACCCGGCCCGCAGCCAACGGCATTTCCGCCGCTCAGCGAGACCGATAGCAAGTACGCGGAAATTCCCGCCGCAGCGAAAATCAGCAGACGAATCAGCGCCGCCATTCCGCCGCGCAGGATTCCATCACGGGTTGTGGGTTTCATTTGGCGCAAGACACTATGGCGAACGCAGTTTTTGATGAAATCAAAATTGCACCGGCTTTCAGTGCAGCCCGGGCTTTTTCAGTTGCGCGCCGCTTTTGGGCGCACGCCGACCGTGGATAGATCGATCGATTTAAAACCGCGTCGCAGCGGCGGGGAGTCCCAGCGCAGGCCGAAGTCGTTCTTCATGGCATCTCGGAAGAAGGGGTCCGCTACGACCGAGTTTGTGTCGTGTCCGTGTGCGCGCCATTGATCCAGTGTCGCACTGCTGAATTTCAGCTTGGCAGCGTTGGTTCCGGCGCGCGTGTCCCAATAGAAGTTGTGGTCGATGACGAATCGATCGTTCTTCCACGTGCTGCCAAGAAGATTGCCGGAATCGAAGAACACGATGTTGTTCGTGAAATAGAACGAGAGGTGTTCCTCCTCGCGCGAGCGCATGAGTTGGTTCTCCTTGTTGAACGCGAAGACGTTGTTGCGAATCACGTTCTCCTTCCCGTAGTGCTGGTGGAATCCGGCGCTCTTGCAGCGATAGACAATGTTGTTCTCCATCACGATGCCGCTGCTGCCTTCGTCCGTATAGAGTCCCCAGCCGCCGTAAGTGAATGCGTTCACGTCGTGAATGAGGTTGTTGCGCACGACGGTGCCGGGCTGCGGGCCGAGCGTGTAAACCGCGCCCATGTCGCTCAGGAGAAACTTGCCGATGTCGTGCATGTGATTGAACTCGATCACGTTGTGGTGGCACGGGCTGTCGCGGTAGCCCCACGTCCAGCCGACAGAGACGGCAGTGTAGAAGAGGTCATGAATGTGATTGTGCGCCACGCGGTTGTGCGCGCTCTGGAGAATGAGCACGCCCACGGCGGGCGGGAACACAACGCCGAGGTTGTAAATGTGATTATCGGTGATGACGTGATGGTGTGAAGCATCGAACTCGTTCGTGCGCACGGTCGTTTCTCCAATGCGCACGCCACCGGCACCGATGTCGGTTATTTCATTTCCAACAACCCGACAGTTCTGCGCGCCACGTCCCAGTTCGACAGCGTAGTTGCCAAGGTGTGAGAAGGTGCAGTCTTCGATGGAAATGTTTCGGGCGAATTCAGCGCGGATGACTCCGCGTCTGGCCACGGCGGCTTGCGTGTCCACGTAGCCCTCGCGCGGGATTGTCCAATCGGCATGGCTGAAGGTGATTCCGCGCAAGGTGATTCGCTCGACGGGCTTTTGCCCGGCGGCGTCCCCCTGGATGACCACGAGTTCCTCCAGATGCGGGCCGATGATTTCGGCTTTCGACAAATCTTCGCCGGGCCGGGCGAGGTAACTCACCAGGTGCTTGGGGTAATTGAAGAACCATTCCCCGGGCGCATCGAGCGCATCGGAAATATTCTGGATGAAATATTGCGCGCCGGCTTCGTGCGTGTGCGGCGCAGCGTTGCCGGAAAGTCGTACGACATTGCTCTCGGTCGATACGTTCCAGATGAACTGGCGAAAGACGGTCCACTTTTCGAGGCCGACCACCTCCGGCGTGAGTTCGTTCGTTATCCACTGCGGCTTGATGTCGCCCGGCTTGAAACGGAATTGAACCGGCTTGTCGCTGAAGCGTTCGCCCACCATGCGAAAGAACGAGCCTTCGTTCGGCGTGCGTGCGACGGTGGCGCGGCGGCCATCGACGAACATTTGGCGGAAGTAGAACCAATTTTGTTTGGTTATCTCGGGATCGATAGTTGTCTGCCAAAGATTGCTGCTGACGTTTTTCCATCCTTCGATGCGATGCCCGCCGCTGATGATGGGCTTCGCGTTTTCCGCGGCTGCGATGGTGAGGCCGGAATCAGCGGGTGAAAGTTTGATCGGTTCATTGAGCGAAAACGTGCCGCTATGCAGAAGAATCGAAGCAGGCTCATTTGCGGCCCGCTTCTCACGTGCGGCATTCAGCGCGCGCGGCAAGGATGCAAACGGTGCGCTTGCGGTGCCACTGGCGTTGTCACTTCCATTGGTCGCGACGTGTAGAACCAGCGGCGCGGCCTTTGACGCTATCGCAAGGCAGCAAAGCAGGGCGATGAGTTTCATGTGCAAGGTTCTGACGAAAGCGCGGAGGCAAGCTTCATTTCGATGCTTCACCAAAAGTGATTTCGCGATAACCAGGGCGGTGTTCCTGAGGTTATGCGAATTGGGAAAAGAGATCGTGGTCGGGCCACTTGTCCACGGCATCGGCAGCGCGGTGCAGTGCGGGATCGATCTCGTTATCGGAAAGTTTCTTGTCTTCGGAGCGTTGATTGAACAGCACGGACCAGCTCAGTCCATCGGCGCGGCGCACGAGGAGGGTGGCGGTGCCGGGCAGGCTGCCGGTGTGCCAATAGTTGGCTTTGCCAGCTGCCTTTGGCCGCACCATCCAGCCGCAGCCATAATAAGTCGGCGCGAGTTTGCCGTCGCTCGCGCGCGACACGGGCGCAGCCGGCGGCGCATACATCGTGGCGAACGTCTCCGGTCTCAGCAAGGGACTGTGCAGCGGATCGTGCAGCGCCGCCGCGAACCGCGCGAGATCGACGACTGACGCAATCCATCCGCCATGCGCGTCCATGGCTTCGAGATGAAAACCGCCGTAAGGCTGCGGCACTTCTTGCGGCTCGAGTGAAAAGACATTTTGCGATTGAGCATCGTCTCTCGTGTAGTAGCGAACTTCACCGGGAGCTTGTTTGCCTTCGAGTGTGGCGCCGATGCACATCCGCTTGATGCCGATGGGATCGAGGACTTTTTCCTGGACGAACTTTTCGTACGTCGTGCCGCTTACTTTTTCAATCAAACGGCCAAGCACGCAGTAACCGAAATTCGAGTAGGCGTAGCGCGTGCCCGGATCGAAATCGAGCGGGCGCGAAAGCATGTAGCGAATCACGTTCACCGGGGTGGCCGGCGGCGGAGTGTTTGTTGCCGTCGCAATTCGCCCGGGCCGAAACATTGGGTCGAAACTTTTGTCGCGGTCCCAGCCGCCGGTGTGCTGGAGCAATTGGCGAATGGTGATGTCGCGCAACCGCGGTTCGGGATCGCGGAATGACTGCACTGCCGGCTGAAGGTTCAGGAGCGGAAATGCATTTGCGTCGAGATCGAGTTTGGCTTGTTCGACCAACTTCATGACCGCGACGCCTGTGATCGGTTTCGATACGCTGGCGATGCGGAACAGGGAATCGGGTTTCACCGGAAGTCGCGCGTCGCGATCCGCCCAACCGTAACCGCGCGCGTAAATGAGCCGGCGATCCTGCACCACCGCCAGCGCGCCGCCGGGAACGTTGCGCGCGGACATAAACGCTTCCATTTCGCGGTCGAAGGCTGCCATCGCGGGAGGTTTTTGTTCGGCGGAGGGAGGCGCAGATTTACATGCGGCAAATACCAGGGCGGCGCTGGAAGCTTTGATAAAATGACGGCGGTTCATTTCGATGTTCGGTTCAGACGAACACAGTGACATTGCATTCGAGTGGATTCGCGGTGCGAAACAAGGCACAATCCCGACCCATCGGGACACACATGAAAGATTTTGCCCAGCGCCGCTTTGTGACTGCGGCTGAGAAGGTGGACTTTGTTTCGCCGTGGACTCTCGAAGAGTGGCTCTGCCGCGGCGACGTGGTGAAGAACGAGCAACTGCTCCTTGTGCGCGCAAACATGGAGCCGTTTCGATCGCATCCATTTCATCATCACCCCACGCGCGAGGAATTGATCTACATCATCGCCGGGCGCGCGGAGCAATGGGTCGGCAAGACGCATCGCATACTCGGTCCCGGCGAAATGGCGTTCATCCCGATGGGTGAGATTCACGGCACTTACAATCCCTTTAACGAACGGCTGGTGTTCCTCGCAATTCTTTCACCCAGCAACGCGGCGGAGCCCGGCATTGTGGATGTTTCGATGGAGGAACCGTGGGCCTCGCTGCGCAAAGACTTACCGCCGGTGACGTGAGGCGCGGGAAGTGAAACGTAAATCGTGAAACGGGAAACACCGGGAGAGAGCACGGGTTTGGCGCGCGCTCTGTCGAAACTGGGATTCTGTTCGCGCAGCAATGCGTTTGAGATAATCAAGGCTGGCCGTGTTCGGGTGAACGGAGTTGTCCAGCGCGATTCTGAGAAGCGCGTGTCGTTGGGCGACAAGTTCACCGTTGATGGCGAAAGTATTCGCGCGGAGCGGAAAGTTTATTTGATGCTCAACAAACCGCGCGGCCTGGTGACGAGTGCTGCGGATGAGCAGGGACGCGACACCGTGTTCAGTTGTTTCGTGGGCGCGGGCTTGCCCCGCATCTTCCCTGTGGGACGGCTCGATAAGGCGAGCGAAGGGTTGCTGCTGTTTACCAATGATTCGGCGTGGGCGAATGCCATCACCGACCCGGCGAGTCATCTCGACAAGATTTATCACGTGCAAATCGATCGCGTTGCGGACGGAGTGTTTCTTCAAGAACTCAAACGCGGAGTGAAAGATGGAGATGAGTTGCTGCGGGCGAAGCGAGTTTCACTTCTCCGCGCGGGAGAGAAGAACAGTTGGCTGGAAATTGTGCTCGATGAAGGAAAGAACCGGCACGTTCGCCGGATGCTGGCGGCGCAGGGCGTGGAAGTATTGCGGCTGGTGCGCGTGGCAATTGGTGATCTGCAATTGGGCGACTTGGCGAAGGGCAACTTCCGGGAATTGCGGCCGGAAGAAACTCTCGTGCTGACGGCGCGTGTCAAACATGCCTCCGGCCTCTTGCCGGGTTCATCGGCGAATCCCGGCAGGATGCCGGGCGCACGTTAATTCACACTTGTGTCGTGAACATCTCCGGCGCGATCACGCCTTCCGAGACTTTCGTGACTGGTCCCGTCATCCGAATCGCGAAGTCATCGGCAATCTCGATCTCGAGCGTGCCGCCGGGCATGTGGACGGTCACGGACGAATCTACAAGACCGAGTTTGCGCGCCACCGCCGCGCTTGCGCTGCTGCTGCTGCCCGATGCCAGCGTGTAGCCCGCGCCACGTTCCCAGATTTCAATGCGGATGTTTTGGCGGTCGATCACCTTCAGGAACTGCACGTTGGTCCGCTTCGGAAAACTCGGATGCGTTTCGATGTGTGGGCCTTCATTCTTTGCCAGCGCATCGCTGATCTCCGGCAGCAAAATGACGCAATGAGGGTTGCCAATGGTCGCCGCGCAAATGTTGAACGTCTTTTCGCCCACGCCGAGTTTCTCGCGAATCACTTCGCGGCGCGGACCCGTCATTGGAATCGCGTCACTCCAGAAACTCACCTGGCCCATGTCCACGCGAATCATTCTGCCTGCGTCAAAAATCGTCGCGCGCACGACACCGCCGAGTGTGTCCACGAGAAACTCTTTGTTCTCCTGCACGAGTTTCTGATCGAACAGGTAACGGCAGAAAATGCGCAGTCCGTTGCCGCTCTTTTCCGCTTCGCTGCCATCGGGATTAAAAATGCGCACCCGAAACGGCGCGCGCCCCGAGGGCAGGGGACCGTGGAGAATTCCGTCCGACCCGACGCCGAAGTTGCGATGGCAAATGAGCCTGATGCTTCGCTCATCGAGGGGCGGTGCGAAACTTTTCGGGTCGATGACGATGTAGTCATTTCCCAGCGCGTGATATTTGAAAAAATCCATCATGCCAAGCCGGCTCCGCGGATGAAGCTGTCCGCGCTCCGGTTGTGGCGCGCGACGCTAACAAACCCGTTCCAACTTCAAAGCGGAAAGTGCGTGGCTTGCAGCGCAGACTCCGCGCTCCATGGAATTCAACGCGGCTGGCGCAAACGCGTTCAAAATTTCCGCGGATTAAACCTCTTTACACTTTTCCGGCTCGTTGCGCAGATTATGCAGTGTGTTGCTGACGCAAACTCACAAACAAGGCGGGCGCGCGTTCGAGCAGTCGGGCGGTAAAACGATTTCTGCCGCGGACCTCGCCATCGCCAGGTCACAGGATTATTTGCTGAGCATCCAAAAGCCGGAGGGCTATTGGGTGGGCGAACTGATGGTTGATTCCACCCTCGTCTCGGACACGGTCGCGTATCATCACTGGGCGGGAGACGTGGACCCGGAATGGCAGCGCAAGGCGGTCAATCACATTCTCTCGATGCAGTTGCCGGACGGCGGGTGGAACATCTACACGCACGGGCCGTCGGAAGTGAACGCGACCATCAAGGCATATCTCGCGCTCAAACTCGCGGGCGTTCCTGTGACCGACTGGCGCATGTTGCGCGCGCGTGAGATCGCGAAAAATCTCGGCGGCGTGCCGCGGCTCAATACGTTTTCGAAATTGTATCTCGCGCTGCTCGGTTTGTTCCCGTGGGAATACGTGCCAACGATTCCGAGCGAAGTCATTCTCATTGGCCGGTGGTTCCACGTGAATTTCCACGAGATGAGTAACTGGTCGCGCTCAATGCTCGTGCCGCTGGCCATCATCAATCACTTCAAGCCCACGCGGAAGGTTCACGTCGATCTGCACGAGCTTTATCCGGCGGGCTATCACGAACGCGATCTTGCGCCGGCGCCGGACCCGGACACGTTCACGTGGCGCAACTTTTTCCTGTGGCTCGATCAGTTTTTGAAATTCATCGAGCAGTACCGGCTGCGTCCGTTCCGCAAACTCGCGCTGAAAAAAGCGGAGAAGTGGATGTTGGAGCGCTTCGAAGGCAGCGATGGCCTCGCGGCGATTTTTCCCGGTCTGCTGAATTCACTCATCGCGCTGAAGGCATTGGGCTATCCCGACAATCATCCCCAAGTAGTACGCGCGGAAAACGAGTTGAAGAAACTCGAGCACGAAACTGAAGACAGCGTCCGCATTGAGCCATGCTGCTCGCCCGTGTGGGACAGCGCCATCGTGAGCATCTGCCTGCACGAGTCTGGCGTGCCGGGCGATCATCCCGCGCTGAGCAAGGCGTGCGAATGGATCATGGACCGCGAGATTCGTTTTCGCGGGGACTGGCATTACAAGAACCGCGTGGATGTCGAACCAAGCGGGTGGGTTTTCGAGTTCAACAATAAGTGGAATCCCGACGTGGACGATACAGCGATGGTGCTGCTGGCGCTGCGCAAAATTCCCACCAGCAATCCCAAGCGCCGTGACGAATGTTTTGCGCGCGGATTGAAATGGATGATGACCTTCCAGTGCAAAGACGGCGGCTGGGCTGCGTTCGACAAAGACTGCACGAAAAGCATTTTGGAAAAGGTTCCGTTTGCGGATCATAACGCGATGCTCGATCCGGAATGCGCGGACATCACGGCGCGCATTCTCGAACTGCTTGGTTATGAAGGCTGGGACCTGGATCATCCCCAGGTCGAGAAAGCGCTCGACTACATTCGCGAGCAACAGGAGGAAGACGGCTCGTGGTACGGGCGCTGGGGCGTGAATTACATTTACGGCACGTGGCAGGTGCTGCGTGGTTTGCGCGCCCTGGGCATTAACATGAACCAGCCGTGGCTGCTCAACGCGCGCGACTGGCTGGAAAGCGTGCAGCACAGCGACGGCGGCTGGGGCGAACGTTGCAATACCTACGATGATCCGGTGTTCAAAGGCCGCGGCCCCAGTACCGCGTCGCAAACGGCGTGGGCCGTCATGGGGTTGCTCGCGTTCGATGAGCCGCATCGTCCGACGGTTCAGCGGGGCATCGAGTTTCTCACGCGCACGCAAAACGCCGATGGCTCGTGGACCGAAAATGAAGTGACCGGCACTGGGTTTCCGAAGGTGTTCTACCTCAAGTACGACATGTATCGGAACGCGTGGCCGCTGCTGGCGCTGGCCACCTATCGCAATCTGTTGCGTGGTGTGAAGCCGGGCTTCGTCGAACCGCGGGCCAATGGCGAGCCGCATCATCTCGCTGAAGCTGTGGCGACGACATAAGGGCGATGCTCTTGTCGCGTCGCCCAACACGCCGCCAGCGTCTTGCGGGCGAACTTCAATTGGCGGCAAGATGCCGGGAGTACGCCACAATGTGAGCCTCGCGTATCGCCATTTCATGCGGCCGCTCCTGTTTTCACAGGACTCCGAGTCCATTCACAACCGCACCCTCGCGGTGCTCGCGGGCATCAGCCGCTCTTCTGCGCTCTGTTCGATGCTGGCCACGATTTATTCCGCGACAGAACTTCCGGTCGAATTGTTTGGCCTGCGCTTTCCCAACCCGGTGGGCCTTGCCGCGGGAATGGACAAACACGCCGCTGCGGTGCCGGGTTGGGAGGCGTTGGGCTTTGGCTTCGCGGAACTCGGCGGCGTGACGTGGCACGCGCAGCCGGGCAATCCCGCGCCGCGCATGTTCCGCGCCGTTCGTGACGAAGCGCTCATCAATCGCATGGGCTTCAACAATCCCGGCGCGGAAGCGATGACCGAAACGCTGTGGCAGTGGCGCGAGAGTGGACGGTGGCCGAAACATCCGATCGGCATCAACCTGGGCAAATCGAAAGTCACTCCCAACGAGAATGCCGCGGAGGATTACGCGAATTCCTTTTGTCTGCTTCGCCCGCTCGCCGACTTTTTCGTCGTGAATGTCAGTTCGCCCAACACGCCGAACCTGCGGCAGCTCCAAGACAAATCGGCGCTGAATGAAATTCTGGCGGCGTTGCATGAAGTGAACACGAGCTCCCAAAGTTTGGCCATGGCCCCGCTCGCGCCGTTATTGGTGAAAGTCGCCCCCGATCTTTCGTTCGGCGCGCTCGACGAGATTTTGGAGCTCGCCTTGAAATGGGGTCTCGACGGCATTGTTGCGACCAATACCACCATCACACGGCCCGAAGCATCTGACGAACGGCTGCGCCGCACTTACTCCGAAACCGGCGGGCTGAGTGGCCGCCCGCTGGGCGCACGCAGCACCCAGGTCATTCGCCACATTCACAAACAAACGCGCGGCGAACTGCCCATCATCGGCGTGGGCGGGATCTTCAACGCTGACGACGCGTGGGAGAAAATTACGGCCGGCGCGTCCCTGGTTCAGATTTACACCGGTCTGGTTTATGAAGGCCCGGCGCTCGTGAAGCACATCGTGCGCGGACTCAAAAAGCGACTGCAAGAATGCGGTTTCAAATCTCTGGCGCAGGCCGTGGGCACAAACGCAAACTGAGCGGAATGAAGGATTGGAGATTGATGATTGTTGATTGGAAATCGGAGATTGATGCCGGCGTCCGGCTGGCTCCTGCCGATCTTCAATCAACAATCATCAATCAACATCCTACAATCAGCCTGTCAGCCTGGCCGGCGCACCGATTGGCAACCAATGAATGCTGAACCGCTCCCCGAGGTCGCCGTGCGGGCACGACGTCGCATTGCCTGGCGATTGCTGCCCTTCCTCATTCTGCTCTACATCGTCGCCTACATCGATCGCGTGAACGTGGGCTACGCGAAATTGCGCATGGCGGACGAACTGGCCTTCAGCGACGCCGTCTATGGCTTCGGCGCCGGAATTTTCTTCATCGGTTATGTGCTCCTGGAAATTCCCGGCACACTGCTCGTGGAACGGTGGAGCGCGCGCCTTTGGATTTCGCGCATCATGATCTCCTGGGGCCTCATCGCCGTGCTCACGGGATTCATTCAGAACAAAACTCACTTTTATTGCGTGCGTTTTCTGCTGGGACTCGGCGAAGCGGGTTTCTTTCCCGGCATCATCGTCTATCTCAGCCATTGGTTTCGCGTGGAGGATCGCGCCAAGGCAGTCGCGCTATTTATTACCGCCATTCCAGTTTCCGGCATCTTCGGCGCGCCGTTGTCTGGCTTGATTATGGACCATAACTGGCTCGGCCTCGCGGGTTGGCGCTGGGTGTTCATTCTCGAAGGCATTCCCGCAATCTTCCTCGGCATCATCGTTATTTTTTATCTGACTGACCGGCCGCACAAGGCCCGATGGCTGCGGGAGGATGAGCGCGCGTGGATTGTCGGCGAACTGGAACGCGAGAAGGAAAGCAAGGCTCAGCATCATTCGCGCGAATGGTGGAAGGCGCTCAAGGAACCGCCCGTGCTGCTTCTCACGCTGGCGTATTTCTGCGCCGTGACGGGACAATATGGCTTCAATCTCTGGCTGCCCACGATGATCAAATCACTGTCGGGCCTGCCGAATTTAATCGTCACGTTTCTGGCCGCGCTGCCGTTTTGCGTGGCGTTGATTGCATTGATATTCGTCGGCTGGTCGTCCGACCGCCGGCGCGAGCGCGTCTGGCACACGGCGTCCATGATGTTGCTGGCGAGCGTTGCGCTCTTCGGAACTGCCCAGGCAAGCAACAGTCTTCAATTCTCGCTCGTGCTGTTTTGTCTGGTCTGCGCGGGAGTATACGGGTTTGTCCCGAGTTTCTGGGCGTTGCCCACGAGGTTCCTGACGGGTTCGGCAGCCGCGGCGGCGATCGGCCTGATCAATTCCCTCGGAAACGTTGGCGGATTTGTCGGTCCGTATATCGTCGGCGAAATCCGGGACCGCACGCACTCGCACCTGGGCGGGATGCTTTTCCTGTCCATCATGCTCGTGTGTGGAGCGGCGGCAGTTTTGTCGCTCAAGCTGTGTGAACGCAGGACATCGTCGATGAGCATTCGCACCTGAATTCTGTCGATTGCTAAAAAGCCCTGCGCGTGTCGCCGCTACGGCAGCGTCGCGTTCAAAGAGGTGCGAATTTTCCGCGCGGCAAACAGTCCAACCTCCAGCAAGACGTATGAAATGCCTTTTTCTGCTCCCACTCGCTGTCGCCGCCGCCGTTTTTGCCGCTGATGACAAACCGAAAGCTGCGGCGGCCAACCCCAAACCAACTTTCACCGATCCCGCCAGGGCCGGGCAGGATTACATCGATCAGGGCGAATACAAAAATGATTGGGGTGGCGCGCAGATTATCGCGCTTGGCGACAGTAAGTTCCGCATGGTCACTTATCGCGGCGGTTTGCCGGGCGACGGCTGGGACAAGGAATACAAACAGGAGGTCAACGGCAAGCGGGAGGGCGACAAGATCGTTTTCACCAGCACGAACAATTACCGGGCTGAGTTGGCCAGCGGCAAAATCACCATCAACAGCGACGCGGGCGGTCCGTGGTCCATGGAAAAGACCGGGCGCAAAAGTCCGACTCTGGGTGCGAAGCCGCCGACTGGCGCCCTGGTGCTCTTCGACGGCAGGAGCGCTGACGAATGGAAGAATGGCCATGTGGATGACCGCGGACTGCTTCAGGCAGGCACGACTTCGAAAAAGGTCTTCACGAACTTCAGTCTGCACGTTGAATTTTTGCTGCCTTTCAAACCACTGGACCGCGGCCAGGACCGTGGCAACAGCGGCGTTTATCTCCAGGACCGTTACGAGTGCCAGGTGTTGGACAGCTTTGGCTTGAAGGGCGAGAACAACGAATGCGGCGGCTTTTACACGCTGGCCAAGCCCGCCGTGAACATGTGTTTCCCGCCGCTCACTTGGCAAACGTATGACATCGACTTCACGGCTGCGAAATGGGACGCGAGCGGCAAAAAGGTGAAAAACGCCGTGGCGACGGTGAAACACAATGGCGTGGTCATTCACGACAATCTGGAATTGAAAGGCGAGACGCCCGGCGGCGGCATGAGGGAAGTCCCGCAGGGCGGCGGTATTCAATTGCAAGGCCACGGCAACCCGGTGTTCTATCGGAACATCTGGATTGTGCCGAAGTCCTGATGGCGGTTGTCGCGCAGTCCGCGAAACTTTTGGCGGTAGGTGGACATTCAATTTGGATGCCCTAGCTTGAAATCAGGCGAGGGGCCGAGGCGTTGAGAGGTGTTTATGAAGACGCAGATTTGGCAGTTGTCCGGTGCGGCACTCGTCGCATTGGCACTCACAGCAACCTCCGCCAACGCGGCGGACGAACCCAAAACCGCCGCGCCAGCTACGAATGCAGCGCCAAAGGATGTTGTCGCCCCTCCTGCGAATGCCCCAGTTGTGGCGACGCCGACAGCGACAAACGCCGAGCCAGTCAAAGTACTGCAACTCCCCAAGCTCGGCCTTCCTCCGTTGCTCGATCAGGTCGTGAAACTTTCGCAATCCGGCGCTGACGAAGCCGTCATTCGCGCTTACATCGAGAAGGCCGCGCCGCCTTATCGCATCACCGGCAATGAAATCGTCCAACTTCGTGACCTTGGAATTTCGCAGGGCGTGATCATGTCTTTGATCGATCACAGCCAGACGGCGGACGTGTCGAGCGTCACCGAAGTGACCAGCCCGCAAACTACGCAACCACCGCTGGCGCCGACGCAAACCAATGTGCAAACCGAGGTTGCGACTGCGGAAGCCGCCACTGAATTCTACGACGCACTTTCGCCGTATGGCGCCTGGCTCGACGTGCCGGGCTATGGCTGGTGCTGGCAGCCGACTGTCGTCGTCGTAAACACGGACTGGCGTCCGTACTGCGACGGCGGCTATTGGCTTTGGTCGGACGCCGGCTGGTATTGGCACTCATATTATTCGTGGGGCTGGGCGCCGTTTCATTATGGCCGGTGGTTTTCTCACGGAAGTCGCGGCTGGCTCTGGTGCCCCGACCGCGTGTGGGGACCGTCGTGGGTTTGCTGGAGGAATTCCGCGACACACTGTGGATGGGCGCCATTGCCGCCCGGCGCGTGCTTCACTGCGGGCATCGGCTGGACGCACCATGGTCGGCGCGTTGGAGTCGATTTCGGTTTTGGCATCGCCGCCGCGCATTTCACTTTTGTTGGCCACGATCGTTTTTCTGATCGTCACGTCGGCGGGCATTCGTTGCGCGGCCACGATGCCGCGGCCGCATACAGGAACACGAGCGTTGTAAACAATTACGCCGTGGGCGCGAACAACCGCGTGATCAATCATGGTGTGGGCCGCGAAACGATCGCCGCTGCCTCGCGCACGCCGATTCGCGAAGTGGCCGTGCGGGAACTTCCACGCGGGGGTAACGCCACCATGCCGGACCGCGTGAGCCGCGTTGGAAATTCCGAAGTAGTCTTCCGTCCCGGCACGCAGATTTCCGCGGTGCCGCGAACCGTGACCACGGCGTTCCGGGCCGGCGCAAACCAACCGTCGCGCCAAACAGTCGCCGCCAGAACCGCCACGAGCACCGCTACGGCGAGATCGGTTGCGCCTTCGACGTCGGCACTCGCTCAACGTGCCCAGCCCATGCGAGACAACGCGGGAAGTTTTGCCGCCCGAAGCCAATCCAGCCTCGGTGCAAATTCAGCTCCGCAACGCGCCATGCCGAACTACTCCCAAAGCTACGTCAATCGTGGCGGCGTCATTCAACCCAATCGAAGTGTGAATGCTGCGCCGGCCTTCCGCGCGAATCCCGCGCCCCAGGCGCAGGCCCGCACCTATAGCCGGCCCAGCGCGCCGGCTGCTTCGATGCAGCGCTCCTACGGTTCCGTCCAGCGATTCAATGCGCCTTCCGTGGGCGGAGGTGTTTCGGCTCCGGCGGGCCGCAGTGTAGCGCCTTCCATGGGTCGAGGCGTTTCACCCTCCGTGGGCCGAAGCTTTTCCGGCGGCGGCGTCTCGCGAAGCGCCGGAAGCGCGGGCCGCAGCAGCGTGGGCGTCCGGCGGTAGTTGCGGAACAAGGCTTCACTGCTGGCGGTCTTTCGGTTTGTGTCCCAACAACATTTTTACGACACTGACCGCGCAGCATGAATCCAACCCCGCGAGACGTTTCCCAAAGGATCATTTCCAACATCGAGCAGGTCATTCGCGGACAGGGTGATGCGCTCCGCAAAATCCTCGCGGCGCTTGCCACAGGAGGTCATGTGCTGCTGGAGGATTTTCCCGGCACAGGCAAAACGACGCTGGCGAAGGCGCTCGCCCGTTCCATTGACGCACAGTTCAAGCGCCTCCAGTTCACGCCGGACCTGTTGCCATCGGACATTTTGGGCGTGAGCGTCTTTAATCCACGCGACCAACAATTTCGTTTTCACGAAGGGCCAATCTTCACAAACATTTTGCTCGCGGACGAAATCAATCGCGCCTCGCCCCGCACGCAGTCCGCGCTGCTCGAAGCGATGGGCGAAGTGCAAGTGAGCGTGGAAGGCGAGCGGCGCGCGTTGCCGGAACTGTTCTTTGTCATCGCCACGCAAAATCCAGTGGACTTCCGCGGAACATATCCTTTGCCCGAAGCACAGATGGACCGTTTCGCGGTGCGGCTAACGCTCGGATACATCCCGGCGGACGAGGAAGTCGCCGTGCTCTCGGCACAGGAGAAAGTGCATCCCATCGAGCGGCTCACGTCAGTCGTTTCGTTAAACGATGTCATCGGGTTGAAACGCGCCGTGACGGATGTGCGCATCAGCGAAGAGCTGAAGCGTTACATCGTGGACCTCTGTTCCGCCACGCGCGCGCGTCCGGGCGTGCAACTGGGTGCCAGCCCGCGAGCCTCGTTGGCGCTCATGAAAATGTCGCAGGCACTCGCGCTGATGGACGGCCAGGACTTCGTGACGCCGGAACAAATTCAAGAGCTGGCTGTGCCCGTTATCACGCACCGCATGGTAATGGAACCTCAAGCGCGCTTCTCGGGCGTGACGGCGCGCGGGGTTGTGGAAGAAGTGATGAAGAAAACTCCGGTGCCGGCGTGATCGAGAAGTCCAAGGTCCAAGATCCAACGTCGTAGTGGCCCTGACTTTAGACCTTGGACTTTGGACTACCTGAGATGAACCGCCTGGCTTATCGAGTTTATCGCGTCGTTTCCTCGCTCAATTACTGGGCGACGCGCCGGTTCACACCGGCGGGGTGGATTGTCTTCGTCGGTCTGGTTCTCACCGGCGGCATGGCGACGGACACCGAACAATCACTTGGGTATCAGACTTTTGCGCTGCTGCTCTGTTTGTCACTGGCCGCGGTCGCTGTCGCGCCATTCTTCCGCGCGCGTTTTTCAGCGGAACGTTTGCTTCCCAGATTCGGCAGCGCGGGACAATCGCTTCGCTACACTGTCTCGGTTCGGAATCTCACGAAGCGGCCGCAATTCGGCTTGCAGATTCTCGATGGCCTTGCCGATCCGCGTCCGACACTCGGTGAGTTCATCGCGATGACGAAGCCGACGAAGCGCCGCAAATCATTGCGCCTCGCAGCCGCGCAGGACATCCGTCGGGTCCGTGCCATCAAGCCGCGGCCACTCCCACCGTTGCCGCCGAACCGCGAGGTCGGCGTCGAAATCGAACTCGTCCCGTTGAAGCGCGGCGTACTGCACTTCGATTCTGTCACGCTCGCGCGCCCAGATCTTTTCATGTTGTTCCGCGCGTTCAGCACCGTGAAGCTGGCCGGCTCCATCACGATCCTGCCGAAGCGCTATGCGCTGCCGCAAATCGCGCTGCCTGGTTCGCATCGTTACCAGCATGGTGGCGTGGCGCTTGCCGCGTCCATCGGCGAGTCGGAGGAGTTTGTTTCGTTGCGCGACTATCGCGCCGGCGATCCGATGCGGCGAATCCACTGGCGCAGTTGGGCGAAGGTCGGGCGACCGGTCGTGAAGGAATTTCAGGATGAGTTCTTCGTTCGTCACGCGCTGATCCTCGACACATTCACGGAACCGGATGGAGTCGCAGTCTTCGAGGAAGCTGTGTCAGTAGCTGCGTCATTTGCTTGCACTATCGACACGCAGGAATCGTTGCTCGATTTGCTGTTCGTCGGCCCGCAGGCATTTTGTTTCACGATTGGCCGGGGCGTGGCGCACGCGGACCAGATACTCGAACTGCTCGCATCAGTGAGGACCTGCTCCGACAAACCATTTACCTCGCTCGAACAACTTGTCGTCGAGCATTCGTCTGCTGTGAGCGGCTGCATTTGCATTTTTCTCACGTGGGACGAGCCGCGCCGCCAGCTCGTCCGCAAATTGAACGCACTGGGCGTTCCTTTGCTCGTGCTGGTGATTCGCGAGAAGACTTCACCGCCCATCGAGCGGCGTGCGGATGACCCGGAATCTTTACACGAGCTTGAAGTGGGTAACATTCAAGCAGACCTCGCGAAGCTATGAACACGCCGCCTTTGCTCGCTGCCGCCGCACTCCTCTTTTGGGGCTGGCAGACGGGTCATTGGATCATTGGCCTCGTCGCGGGCGCGATTCTCGAATCCTCGCGTGTCATCGAAGCGCGCTGGTCTCTCACGCAGAACGACTTCAACCGGCTGTGGAACATCTGTTCCGTTTTGTTCATCGGCCTCGCCGCCTTTCTGCTCATCAATGAAGGCACCGTCTCGTTCAACGATTTTTTTGTGAACGCGGGGCGGCGTCCGGAAGCCATTCGAGAAGCCGGAAGGTCCGCGCTCGCCTGGTTCCAATGGTTTCCCATGATCTTCTTTCCCTTCATGGTCGCGCAGGCTTTCAACGAAGAGAACGCCGTGGGCCGCGCGACATTTTCGTGGTGGCTGCGCAAACAGGAGAAGCGGAATCCCCACTCGGCTTTGCCTAGCGAGACCATCGATGTTTCTTTTCCGTACATAGCGCTTTGCCTCCTGTCAGCGAGTGCCACGATCCGGCGTAACGAAGCGTTTTACTTCGGCATCACGGCCGTCATCGCCTGGGCATTATGGTCCGTGCGCACCAGGAGGCACTCACTCGCAGCCTGGTCCGCCGCCTTCCTCGTTGTGGCGGCCGCCGGTTATGGCGGGCATGCCGGACTGTTCCGCCTGCAAAAGAAACTCGAGGAGATGAACGTGACGTGGTTCACGCGTTTCTCCACTGCTGGATTCGATCCGAGGGAGGCACGCACTCACATCGGTTCCATTGGCCGCCTGAAAATGTCCGATGCCATCGTGTTGCGCCTGCGCGTGGATCGGACCGGTCCGCCGGAACTATTGCGCGAGGCGAGCTACAGCCTTTATCACGAGCGGCTGTGGAACAACGCGAATGACCGCCGCGGATTCACGCCGCTTTTCGCTGAGGAAGACACCGGCACATGGAAGCTGTTGCCGAAAAAAGAAACGTATCGTGCCGTGAATATCGCGCGCTATCTTCATGGCGGCGCTGGACTGCTCGCTCTTCCGTCGGGCATTTCTACTGTCAGCAATCTCTCGGTCGGCGAGATGGAGACGAATTTGTTTGGGGCAGCGAAAGTGAAAGGAGCGCCTGGGCTTGTCATCTACGACGCGCACTACGATCGCGGCACGACTTTCGATTCCAAACCGGCGCTCGACGATCTGCGTTCAGACAAAGCGGAACCAGCCGTTGTCCAGGTCGCGCGAGAACTCCAACTGCACGAAGGCATGGACGCGCGGGAAGCGATGAAAGTCGTCAGGCAATTCTTTGCGGATAAATTTCAATACGCCACTTATCTCAGCGCCGCACACGCACCGACCTCGAACGAAACCGCGCTCGCGCGCTTTCTTCTGCACACGCGCGCGGGTCATTGCGAATACTTCGCCACCGCCACCACGCTGCTGTTGCGTGAAGCTGGCGTGCCTGCGCGCTACGCCGTTGGCTACTCGGTGCAGGAAGGCTCGGGCCGGAAGTATGTCGTGCGGGCGCGGCACGCGCATTCATGGGCACTCGTTTGGGATGGCCAGTCCTGGATCGACTTCGACACCACGCCTGGCTCGTGGAACGCCATCGAGTCCGCGCACTCGTCATTCCTGCAACCGATCAAGGATTTCTTTTCCGACCTTTGGTTCCAGTTCTCGAAATTCCGCTGGGGCAAGACCGAATGGCGCAAATACTTCATGTGGGCGCCTGTGCCGCTGCTCATCATCGTGATCGCGCGATTCTTTCTCGGCAAACAATGGAAGAAAATGCGGGCGCGGCGCAAAGAACAGCGTCCGGCGCTCGCCCGCGCCGGAATTGACTCCGACTTCTACCTGATCGAAAAGCATTTTGCCTCGCGCGGGCTGGAGCGACGCGCGAGCGAGAATTGGACTGACTGGCTGCGGCGCATCGAGGAACAGGAGGATGTGCTCGCGCAGTTGCATCGCGTGCTCGTGCTGCACCAGCGCCATCGCTTCGACCCGCGCGGATTGAACGAGGCGGAACGCGCCGAGTTGCGGGCGGATGTATCCGCGTGGCTGGCCACTCGTGAGGGGAGAGGGGGGACGGGCGATGGATGAAGGACGGACCTCTCTCCTCGCCCCTCTTCCCTCTCACTTCATTAATCGTCCGGGTTCTCCGGAGTTGGCTTGCGTAACACCACAATGCCGTTCGCGACGGCATGAAGACCACTGGACTGTTGGTTGATGATTTTGCCGTTCAGCATCAGCGTTGTGGATTGGCCGCCGTCCATATTGATGACTTCCTCGCAGCCCAATTCGATCATAAAGTCCGCCATCTCGGCCAATTTGATTCCGACGGAAATTTCCTTCTGCCGCCCGTCGGCGGTGGTGAGATACAAATATTTCTCGTTCCATCCGAGGGCCGCGCGCGGGTGTAACTGTTCGCTCATGCGTGCCGTCACCTCGGAAGGTTGTCCGCCCTGCACGAGCATGGGGCCGGTGCCGAGTGCTTCTTGAATTCCACTTAGATCCGGCTCGGTGGCGGCGGTGATGGTGACTGGCGTGCCGTTCGTAATTTCCGGAACGCTCGCAAGCAGGTTCGAGCCGACCATCATCATCATTTTGCCCGCTGACAGTCTATTTGAGCTGGCGACAACTTTCGCACGGTAAACATGCCCGACGCGCAAGGGCAGCCAGGGGCCGGTCCCGGAATGCTCCAGTATGTATTCGCGTCCACCGGGCGGGCGTATGGGGCCGCCCTGGGGGATGCCGGTGTCGGCCGTGTTGCGGGATCTGCCGCTGGATGAGTTGGCGCTGTTGGTGGTGGTGCGGTCTTCGTTCAGGCGGCCCATGCGCGGCGTGAAGATGACCATGGAGTTAGTGCGGAGTTGTTCGTTCAACCCGGAGAGATTCGTTCCGCCGCCGGGCCATGAGACGGTGAATCGGGAACTCACGGCTTCGCCGTGGAGTTTTCCGTTCGCGTCCTGCCAGAATGCCGCCGGGCCGGTGGGAACACTCACCAGTTCGCCGCGCCAGATGTGGAGGCCGCGCGGGTCGCCTTTGGCGGCGCCGCTCATCATGAAGAAGTCGCCGTTCATGGCCGCTACAGGTGTCCCGAGTTCCTTCGGCAGCGCACGGACCTGCGAAAGAAGCGGTTCGGTGCCCACCACCTGATTGCTCGCCAGCGTCGTGATGAGGCTCAAGTCTTTGTTGAGGTAATCCAACTCGATCCGGACCGCGCTGAAAATGACCGGCCCGGAATTGGTCAAGCGCGTCATGGCCAGGCCAGGTCCACTCTTCTGCCATGTGATTTCTTCGCCTTGAGCCAATTGACAGACGACCGCCGCGGCGGCGAATGAGCGCGCAACCCAGAAATTCATGCAGTTACTAGACGGAATCCGACACACATTGCTCAAAAAAGATTCTCGCACAAAACCGGGCATGGAGCCTCTTACGTCGCGGCAAATTCCTTAATCGCTGCCTTCGCGGCTGTGACCAGCGCCGCGACGCGCACGGTGAGCGGAAAATCTGATGGCGCTTCGAGCGTGTAACTCAGGCGCGTCTTGTGCGTGATGAGATAAAACGCCTCCGGCCATTCGGGCCGCAGCGCGGGATCAAGGTTCGGGCGAATGATACCGTCCGTCGCGTCGCGTCCATCGATGAGCGTGCTGTGATCGATGGGGCAAACCGCGCGTACAGCCTCGACCATTTTCTCAGCGAGCGATGGGCGGTTGTCGGGATTCACTTCATAGACGTAGAAGCCGTGCGCTTCCCAGTCTTCGTGCAGACAAAGGCAGAGGTCGAACGGTGGCTGCTTCTCCAGCCACGCGACGTGCGCGCGGACTTCGGGCGCGCGCAGATGTTTGTAATCGCGATTCAAATCGATTCCGCAGGCGGATTGGCGTGTGTTCTTTGGGAAGCCAGTCGGATTCAAACAGGGGAAAAGCCAAATCTCCGCGTGGTCGAGCCACGGGTTCTCCTTCAACAGTTCGCGCACGGCGAGCGGACCCGCCGGTTCATCTCCATGAATGCCGGTCGAGATATAGAGCTGGTGAGTGGGGCGGGGGACCTGCCGATGAAAGACAGACAGTTCCAGACCCGGTGAGACTTGGAGCGACCCGATTTCCCAACTGTGAGCGCGAGCGCACTCCTTTTGTTCTGCCAACACGGCGGCAATGTCGATTCCATCGCCAAAGTAGCCGCCGATGTTCCTGCCCAGCCGTTGCACCGCGGCGGCAATGCTCGCGGCGTTGACGGCTGAAGTTATCGGTTCTGCGTCAGCGGACATCGCACGCGAACCGTAATGGAAACAGAGTCGTGCGCCAAGAGTCGGAGAGGGGCGCGCTCTCCAATCCTCGCAAAATTTTCGCGTCACGACGCTTTCCCGATTGAAGATGAATCTCGCCGGAGTAAACTCACGGTGCATGGCTCACGGGTCGAGCATCCTGGCAGTTCCCGCTTCATTGGCGGATGCGCCCATCTCGCATCACGATCACATCGTGGCTGTGCTGCTCATCGCGATGGTCACGGCCATTGTGGTTTGCGTCGGAGTGCTGCGATGGGTCGTTCGTCGCGAACTGGGCCGTCGCGCGGTGGGCCGGCCTGTGTACGATGCACGGCCTTTCTCCGCCGCCGTCTTCGAAGCGCCGGGCCGCTGGCTGGCCGTGCGTTCGCAGAATCCGCAGGCGATTCAGGCCGCGCTGGGCGTGCAGCATCCGCGCGCGTGCTCCTGGAGCGATGCGCTCGCGACGCCCTTCGAGCCGCGGCTCTTCATTTCACCGCCTGTCAACGGCTGGATTGTCATCATGGGCTGCGACCTGCCGGACCCGGCGGACGATATTGACGAGTGCTACAAATTTCTCACCGACCTGAGCCGCAAACTCGGCGAGGTGCAATTCTTTTCGCGGAACCGCGCCGTCTCGCATCATGGGTGGGCCCGCCTGAACGCTGGAAGAGTGATGCGCGCCTACGTGTGGGCAGGCGAGACATTGTGGAATCAAGGCGCTCCCACCGAGGCCGAGCGTGACCTCAAAGTGCGTTGCCTGACTTACACAGAAAGCTCCGACGTGCTCGGCCTGGCCGAACGTGATTTGCTCGCGCTGAACACCGAGCGCGTCGTGCGGCTCGCGGCGTCCTGGAGCATCGATCCAACGGCCGTTCAGGGCGCCGACCTGGAGACCAAAGGAATCGCTGGCGATTTGCTGCACTGGAAGCTCCACTAAGTCCATGCCCGCGCCTGAAACCTGCCCGAACTGCGGCGCCGACGTGCCGCGCCGCGCGAAAGCCTGCCCCGAATGCGGCTCCGACGAAAAAACCGGCTGGTCTGATGAGGCGCACTCTCAGTCATTGGATTTGCCGGATGAAGAGTTCAACTACGATGAGTTCGTTCAGCGCGAGTTCGGCGAGCCGAAGCGTTCGCCCAGGAAAATCTTCTGGTGGCTGGTCGCAGCTGCGTTGGTCATCGGGAGTTTGTTTTTGCTGCTCCATTGATGAAGGCTTTTGTCGCACTGACAATTCTCGCCGTCGCCCTGAGCGCACTCGGTTCTGATTGGCCGCAGTTTCTCGGACCGACGCGCGACGGCCATTCTTCGGAAACGAATCTCTCGCTCCCGTGGCCCAAACAAGGTCCGAGAATTCTGTGGAAGACAAAAGTCGGTTCAGGTTGGAGCGGGCCAGTCGTTTCATCGAACCGCATCGTCATCTTTCATCGAGTGGGCGATAAGGAAGTCGTGGAATGTCTGAACTCAACAAACGGCACTCGGTTTTGGCGTGCGGAGTACGCGGCGACTTATCGCGATGACTTTGGTTTCGAGGAAGGTCCGCGCGCGACGCCAGCCATTGATGGCGGGCGCGTATTTACGTTCGGCGCGGACGGCGTCCTGAAATGCTGGGACTTTGCGTCTGGAGCAAACCTGTGGCGCATCGACACGCGCAAGCAGTTCAACAGCGGCAAAGGATTCTTCGGCATCGCCTGCTCGCCGCTCGTGGAAGGCAACACGGTCATTCTCAACATTGGCGGCAAGAGCGCGGGAGTGGTTGCGTTCGACAAAGCCACGGGCGCGGTCTTGTGGAAGGCGACCGATGAAGGGGCAAGTTACTCGTCTCCCGTCGCGGCGGTGATTCGCGGACAGCATTACGTGTTTGTTTTCGCGCGCAATGGACTTGTCGCGCTGGAACCGAAAGCTGGAAAAGTGCTGTGGAACTTTCCATGGCGTCCCCGCATTGACGCTTCCGTCACTGCCGCGACGCCGCTGATTATCGCCGATCAAATTTTTATTTCCGCGAGCTACGACACGGGCGCCGCCCTGTTGCGCTTCAACGAAACGAAGCCGGAAGTCATTTGGAGCGGTGACGACATTCTTTCCAATCATTACGCCACGAGCGTGCATCACAACGGATTCCTCTACGGCTTCGATGGCCGGCAGGAGCAGCGCTGCCACCTGCGCTGCGTGGAATGGAAGGCCGGCAAGGTCCGCTGGAGCGAAGATCATTTCGGCTCAGGCGCGCTGATAGTCGTGGGCGACAACCTCTTGATTCTCACGGAGCGCGGGGAATTGATTCTCGCACCGGCATCGCCCGAAAAATTCTCGCCCGTTGCTCGCGCGCAAATCATTGGTTCTGATGTTCGCGCGCACCCGGCGCTGGCCAACGGCTTGTTCTACGCGCGTGACAAGACTGCGCTGGTGTGCGTTGACCTGCGCCCTTGAACGCGTGGGCGGTCTTTGACGGTAGGGCGACGATGTCCCCATCGCGCCGCGCTCCGAACGCAACCACCGTTGCGAAATTTTGAGTGCGTCGCCCGGCGCGGTGAGAACACCGACGCCCTGCCTCCACTGCTCTACGCGCCGGTTGCAAACCGGCGGCACGTTGTGAGACAAACGCCCGCATGAGTTCCACGGCTCCTGCGCCTGTCAGCGGCCCCATCGCGGCCACACCCGAAACCCGCCGCGTTCTTTCCATCGATGCGTTGCGCGGTTTCGACATGTTCTGGATTCTCGGCGGCGATTCGCTGGCCCAGGCCCTGAAGAAGATGAGCGCGAATGGAAACTCCACGGTGAGTTCGGTGGGCGGTTTCCTCGGCGATCAATTGGAGCACGTCGATTGGGAAGGCTTCCACTTCTACGATCTCATTTTCCCGCTGTTCGTTTTCATCGTCGGCGTTTCCATTGTTTTCTCCCTCACCAAACTCGTGGAGCGCGAGGGCAAGGCCGCGGCGCACACGCGCGTCTTTCGCCGCTTCGCTCTGCTCTTTATCCTCGCTCTGATTTATTCCGGCGGCGTGAGTCGTGAATGGCCGGACATCCGATTGCTCGGCGTGCTCAATCGTATCGCGCTGTGCTACCTGTTCGCGTCCCTACTGTTCCTGAACTTTCGTTTGCGCGGCTTGATTATCGCGTGCGTGTCACTGCTCGCCGGCTATTGGGCATTGATGACTTTTGTGCCCGCGCCCGGCATCGGCACCGGCTCGTTTGCAAAAGGGGCGAACCTCGCCAACTGGATCGATTCGCAATACCTCCCCGGCAAAAAGTGGGACGGCACGTGGGACCCGGAAGGTTTGCTCAGCACGTTGCCGGCAATCGCAACCTGTCTGCTCGGCGTGTTCGCGGGCTTGCTGCTTAAGGATGCGCGTGTTGAAGAACAGCGCAAAACGCTCTGGTTAATCGGTGGTGGTATCGTGGCAGTTGCCGCCGGGTTCGTGTGGGGACTGCAATTCCCGGTCATCAAAAAGATTTGGACTTCCTCTTACGTCCTCGTCGCGGGCGGCTTTAGCGCCATTCTGCTGGGCCTGTTTCACCAAATCATCGATGTCTGGAAGCACCAGCACTGGGCCACGCCGTTTGTTTGGATTGGCGCCAACGCCATCACGCTCTACTTCCTCGAAAGCATCGTGAACTTCGAGCGGCTCGCAGGGCGTCTGGTGGGTGGCGATGTGAGCAAATTCTTCAATGCGCAAATCGCGACCGGCGCCGGCCAGTTCCTGCAAGCGTGCGTCGGCCTGCTGCTGGCCATTGCGGTGGCGGGATTCCTCTATCGGCGGAAAATCTTTCTGCGTGTGTAAATGTGCCGGCGGCATCTTGCCGGCTTCCCGTGAAAGACCTCAGCAGGATGCTGGGGGCAGGCTACAGCTTCTCCGGTTCCTGCATCAACGCCGCGATGCGTTGCAACAATCTTCCCGCCGCGCCGCCGTCTAGCACACGATGGTCGAAGCTCAGCGTGAGATAACACTCTGTCACCGGGACGAACTGTTGCTTCGCTTCGTCCCAGCTCGGCACGCGCCGTCCCGCACCCATACCGAGCACGAGCGTCTGTTCGGGCAACGGAATCGGCGTGGCCCACGTGAGGCCGAACGTGCCGTAATTTGTGATCGTCGCAATGGAACCGCCGGTCGCATCGAACGGAAGCTTTCGTTCGCGTGCCAGTGAGACGAGTTCGTTGTAGCGCGGCACGAGGGCCTTCAGCGGTTTCTTGTCCACGCCGCGCAGCACGGGCACGAGCACGCCGTCCTCGGCTTCCACCGCGACGCCGATGTCGATGGCCGGCGGATGAACGATCTTGCTGCCAACCAGTCGTCCGGCGGGCGCACTGTTCTCAGCCATCGCGAGCGCGAGCGCGCGCAACGCGTAAAGGGCGGGACCCGGTTTCGGCTCCGCCCGTTTGCGATGTGCGAGGACGGCCTCCAGTTGCACCGGCAAACCAACCGTGGCGAGCGGACGAGTCCAACTGCGCCGCATCGCGTCCGCCACCGCCACACGCATCGTTGACGCTTCCGTGAGTTTTTGTTTGTCGAGATTGGCGATGTATTTCTCGAGGTCTTCAATCGTGACGCGCCCCGCCGCGCCGCTGCCCGCGATGCCCGCCATGTCCGCGGCGTGCAAACCGAGTTCGTTCATGCGCGCCTTCATGCGCGGCGACATGTAGCTGGCGCCGGCGGCGTGCGCGGGCACGGGCAATCCGCGCACTGTCGGTTCCACACCGTGACGTTGCTCTCCATCCGCGCCCACACTCGGTTTGCCTTCCACCTGGCCCGCCTGTTGTGGCGCAGGCGCATCGAGCCCAAAGCGTTCCGCTTCCTCTTTCGTGACTTCCAAATATCCGAGAACCTGGCCGACCGCGTAACTCTCATCCTGTTTGGCAGTCCATTGCTGGACCTTGCCGCGCGCGGGACTCGAAACGTTCATCGACGCCTTGTTCGTTTCGACTTCGACGACGTCCTGATCGGCTTCGACTGTGTCGCCGACCTTGGCGAGAAATCCAATGACGGTTGCCTCGGCAATCGACTCGCCAAGCTGCGGCATGATGATGGGAATTTGCGGCATAATTAAACGAAGCTCCAAACTCCAAGCTCCAAGCTCCAGACAAGCTCCAAATTCCAAACATCAAAACAACCGACGCCGCCTTGCGCGAATGTCCGGTGCCTCACCCAACCACGCTTTGGTGTTTGGAAGTTGAAGTTTCTCTGGTGTTTGGTGTTTGGTGTTTGGTGTTTTCTCATCACGTCCTCAAAAGATTTCGCGCCGCGTCCACAATCGACCGCGCCGTGGGCCGGTGCGCCGCCCAAAGATTCGGATGATACGGCACCGGCGTGTCCTTTGCATTCAATCGCTGTGGCGGGGCGTCAAGCATTCCAAACGCTTCCGTCGCCACGCGCGCAATGACTTCCGCCGTCACGCCGCCCCACGGCCAGGCCTCGCCCACGCAGAGCAAACGACCCGTGCGTGCGACGGACGCGATTACCGTGTCCGTGTCCAGCGGTTTCACGGAACGCAAATCAACGACTTCAATTTCCCAACCATCGTTCTGCAATTCTTCCGCCGCCGCGAGCGCCTCATGGACCATCGCGCTGTAGGCCACAATCGTCATGTCGCGTCCCGCGCGCGCGATGCGGGCCTTGCCGGTCGGCAGCGCCTCGGTGGGCAGCGCGTCCGCCTTGAGATGGTAATAGAGATACTTGTGCTCGCAGAAAATCACCGGGTCATCGATGGCGACTGCTTCGAGCAACATGCTGTAAGCGTCCTCAACCGTCGCGGGCGTCATCACGACGAGTCCCGGATAATGTGCGTAGATCGCCTCCATCGTCTGGCTGTGAAACGGGCCGCTGCCCGAAGTGCCGCCGGCGGGAAGCCGCACGACGATGGGGCACGGGACGTTCGTGCGCCAATACAGAGTCGCCGCCTGGTTCACGATTTGGTTGAAGCCGACGGTCGAGAAATCGGCGAACTGCATTTCGATGATGGGCCGCATTCCCTGGAGCGCCGCGCCGACGGCGGAACCAATCATCGCGTCTTCGCTAATGGGGGAATCGAGCACGCGACCGGGAAACTCCTGCGCGAGATGCTTCGTGGCCTTGAACGCGCCGCCAAACGCCCCCACGTCCTGTCCGTAAATGTAAACGCGGGGGTCCTCACGCAGGGCCTTCGCCTGCGCTTCGCGAATCGCTTCGAGATACGTGATGCTCATCCTTGAGCGTGCGGATGGGATTTTTGCGGAAGCGACGCGCGCACTGCAAACTTTCTTCGGCCAGTAGCGGCGTTTTGGTAGAGCGCCGCAATCGAAGCGGAAGGCGGCGTTCTACCGAGACGCCGCTACGACATCGCGGAGCGCCTGCGCCTTTTCGCTTGCGGGGGGCGCAGCTTGATATGCCCCGAAGTCGCCAAACCAGTGTTTCTTGGCGATGCGATACATCCAATGTTTCTCAGGCACTTCCTCACCTGGCAGCCATTGGCTGAAGCGCGGCCTCATCGCATCGAGTTCCGCCAGCGCCGTGCCGCGCATCGTCGTGTCGCGTGCGCCATGCTTAAGGACGAGCTCTTTCACAAGATCGGGACGTTCAAGGACGACACAGCCGCGTGTGGCGCGACCGGACAATTCGCGAAAATCTTTTAGAAATTGCGAACTGCGCATCGTCTCGAACACACCGCGCGAGTCGCGAATGTTTTCTGTCGCGAATTGAATGATGGGACACGGCTCGATGTCGCCCTTCGGACTCACGTGATGGCTTACGCCCGTCACCATTGGGCAAAGCGCTTTTCCGTCGTGCCCGTAGTAAGCATCCACGATGGCGATCGGAACCTTGGCGCGCATCTCGACGATGAACTTGCGCACGCGCACGAGTTGGTCGGGACGCAGCGCGAGATCGAAATTCGGCTTCGGTCCAACGGGACGATACGTATGAAACCAAACGTAGTGAACGCCGCGCGCAATCAGTTCGTTCAGCCAGTCCTCGGTGAGAAGCTCGTCAATGTTCGACTGGCACACGCTGGTCGCAACGCCCGTAAGCAGCCCGGCACGCAAACAGTTGTCGAGTCCGCGCAAGGTGCGATTGAACACGTCCTTGTTTCCGCGCCGCACATCGCTGGTAATTTCGCGTCCTTCGATGCTGACGAGTGGGGTGGCATTGCCGATTTCCTGCAATCGCTTCGCAACCTTGTCGGTGATGAACTGTCCGTTTGTGAAAATCTGGAAGTAGCAATCGGGATGCGCGGCGAGCACGTCGAGTAATTGCGGGTGCATGAACGGCTCGCCGCCGAGCAGACCGAAGAACACGTTCCCATGTTTCTTTGCGTCATTGATGGTGCGGTTCAACGTCTCGATCTCGATCATGTTGCGTTCGGCCTCGACATCCACCCAGCAACCCTGGCAGCGGAGATTGCAGGAATTGATGATCGAGATATAGAGGAACGGCGGAAAGTATTCGCCGCGCTTCACGCGCCGCTTGAACTTCTCGACCGCCAGCATTCCGCGCACGCCAAAGTTCCACGAGAACTTCCACAAACACCGTTTGTCCACGGTGCGCAAAATTCGAGTGGCAAGTCGCGGCAGCATTACAGTCGGACGCCCGGCGTGGTTGGTAATTCGTTCACGCGCTGAATCTAACTGCCGGAAGGGCTGCACTGCAATGTTCGTTACGGGCACGAATCTGTTCGATGGCCCACGCGGCGTGTTCGCGAATGAGCGGTTCGTGGTCGTGCGAGGCTTTCTCCAGCGCGGGCAGTGCGGATTCGTCGCCCACGTTGCCCAGCGCCACGCAAACGTTGCGCAGCAGGCCACGGCGTTTTGTTCGCAGAATCGGCGTTCCGGCGAACACGCGTTTGAAGCCAGCATCATCGAGCGAGAGCAGTTCGATCAAATCGGGAGCGCTGAGTCCACCACGCGCGTGTGGTTTCATCATTGAGCCTTCGCGGGCGAATCTGTTCCACGGACAGACGGCGAGGCAATCGTCACAGCCGAAAATGCGATTGCCGATAAGTGGTCGCAGTTCGATGGGAATCGAGCCTTTCAGTTCGATGGTGAGATATGAAATGCAGCGGCGTGCATCGAGGTTGAAGGGTGCGGTAATGGCATTCGTGGGGCAGGCCGTGATGCAGCGGACACACTTGCCGCAACGATTATGTTCGGACGCGTCAGGTTCCAGTTCCAGCGTCGTGATGATCTCAGCGAGAAAAATCCAATTGCCGAGTTTGCGACTGATCAGGTTCGTGTGTTTGCCGACGAAACCCAGACCGGCGCGCTGGGCCAAGTCACGTTCGAGCAATGGTCCTGTGTCCACGTACCAGAGCGAGCGCGTGTCAGTTCCACCCGATTCCTTGATGAACAGCGTCAGCACCTTCAGCCGTTCGGCGATGACGTCGTGATAGTCCGTGAATTGCGCGTAGCGGGCAATAACACCTTGCTGCCCTCGACTCTCAACCTTCGACTCTCGACTCTCGCCCGCATACGATACCGCCAGCGAAATGACGCTCTTCGCATCCGGCAGCACTCGCTGCGGATCGACGCGTTTGTGTGCATTGCGCTCCAGCCAGGCCATCTCGCCGTGCTGATGTTCCGCAATCCAGCGCTCGAATGCCAAGGAATGATCGGGCACGGCAGCGGTGGTGAAACGGCAATCGTCGAAACCGAGTTCGAGCGCGCGCTGGCGGATGCTTTCCTTCAATGCGCGACAGGGGCTGTGCGCGCCACGCGAAACTGGTGCAGGACTTGTTGCGCGACTTCGCGCGCGGAGCGCAGTTCAGTGCTCAACAGCACGTCGGCTTGTTTGTAGCACGGCGCGCGCTCATTCAGCAGAGTTTTGATTCTCTCCAGCGGGTCCGCTTCGTTCAGCAATGGGCGATTGCTCTGGTTTTTCACGCGCGACCAAATTGTCTCAGGAGAGGCCCATAGGCAAACGACAAGCGCGTGCGACCTAAGGCTCGCCATGTTCTCTGGATCGACGACCAGCCCGCCGCCGGTGGAGATGACGGTGCGGTCGCGCAGCGCCAATTCCTTTACGATTCGTTTTTCCAGTTCGCGAAAAGCCGCCTCACCTTGTTCCTCAAAAATCTGCGAAATGGTTTTGCCCGCGCGGGCTTCAATGACTGTGTCTGTATCAAGAAAAGCGAAGTGCAACGTTTCGGCCACGAGCCGACCGACAGACGACTTGCCAGTGCCCATGAAACCGCACAGGACGATGTTCCGAATGGAGCGGGGCGCGGTCATGTAAGGAGAATTGTCCGTGAAATGCGCGGATGCACGCAGAAATTTTGGCCGGTCTGGCGCCGATTTGCCGAATCGTGGCGACGATGTATTTTCTGCACCAGGAGGAGAAATGAAATCACGCGACCACAATCTTGTGCGTTCAACGATTTTCGCGGCTTTGCTGATTATCGGCTGCTCGCTCAGTTCGATGCTGTCCTGTCACCGGCGGCGTTGTGGCCACAAAAAGCAATTGGAGGAAGCGGTGCAAACGTGGGAAGCCGAAGGCGGCGCGGTGGTCGCAGAGCAGGACGAGGATGAGGAGGAGCCAGCAGCCGTTCCGCTCAGATGACGAAATCCAAAGCGCTGAAAGGTTCGTGTTTCAATCGTTTCGCCCGCTCGCACAACTCCGCCACGGTAACGCGCTCGACAATTTTCACCACGGCGTCACGGGCTTCTTTCATTACGGAACGAATGGCGCAACGCGCTTCATCAGGGCAGGAGCACTTTTCGTAGAACCGTTCGCTCACGCAACTCACGGGCGCCAATGCGCCTTCGACGTGACGAATGATTTCCGCCAGCGTGATTTTTTCCGGCGAGCGGCTGAGCCGATAACCACCAGCGACACCGCGTTTGCTTTCGACGATGCGCGCCGATTTGAGGTCGTTGAGAATCTGCTCCAGGAACCGCTTGGGGATGTTTTGCTTGGCGGAAATCTCCTGAATGCGCACGACGGAATCGTCTTCCAGATAGTCCTGTCCGAGAACGAGAAGCGCACGCAGCGCATACTCACCGCGAGTCGAAAGTTTCATGGCTTGAGGGAACTTAGAATCTACAGTGTATCAATCAAGAATTATTAAAACAGCAAGTGATTGCGTCATTTCAAAAGAATTCTAAAAGTCTATTGACTCACTAGAGATTATCCGTAAAGTGCGCGGCGAACGAACGAGGTGAAACGATGAATGCAGCAATAAACGCGGAAGAGGCCAGCCCGAAGTGGCTTGGCATTGTGGCGCAGCAAGTCGAGTCACTGCGGTTCGGCGTGGTACAAATCATCGTGCATGAGAATCACGTGGTGCAGATTGAGAGGACTGAGAAGGTGCGGCTGGATCGCGCTGAGCAAAAGGAAAGTCACTAGAACGTTTTTTGCCTACCACGCCAGTGGCGGCGAATCCCAATAAACAACACGGTAACCTGACCGAACCATCGGAGGCGAACTGAGATGAAGACAAAGAATGAAATTCAATCGATGGATGGTCATTGCGGCGCTGCTGAGCGCGCAGGCGGGCTACGTTTTGGCTGAGGATCAGAACGACGAGTTGAACAAACTCAAACAACAACTGCACGAACTCGATCAGAAAGTGCGAATTCTGGAGCGCAACAAGGAACTGGAAGTGGAGGCTGTGGCCGCGAAGGCGAACACGCTTCCTTCCGTGACGTTGGGCGCGGGCGGCTTGAGCGTGAGTTCCGCGGACACGAATTTTCTGCTGAACATTCGCGGTTACGTGCAGGCGGATTCGCGCGTGTTTGTCGGTGGCGCGGAAGCGGTGAAGGGCAACGACACGTTTCTGCTGCGCCGCGTGCGTCCGATCTTCACGGGCACCGTTTGGAGGAACTACGAATATCGTCTGATGTTCGACTTCGCTTCGGGCGTCACAAGCGGCACGGGCAACAATGGCTTTCTCCAGGATGGTTACTTCAATGTTCATTACTGGGACGAGGCGCAGTTGCAGATCGGCAAGATGAAGGAGCCGGTGGGGCTGGAACGTTTGCAGTCCGGGGCGAACCTGTTGTTCATCGAGCGCGGATTGCCGACGCAGCTTTTGCCGAATCGCGACGTGGGCGTACAACTGCACGGCAAGCTCTGGGGCAACACGCTGGCTTACCAGATCGGCTACTTCAATGGCGTGGAGGATGGCGGCAGCGGCGACATCGAAACGACGGATGATGGCAAAGATGTCGCGGCGCGATTGTTCGTTCAGCCATTTGACCGAACGAACATCGATCTGCTGAAGAAGTTTGGGATCGGTGTCGCGGTCACGCACGGTTCGCACGAAGGCACGTTGCGCAATTACGTCACCGCCGGACAACAAACATGGTTCCGTTGGCGCACGGGCGCCGGCGCTTCAGCCGCAACGGCCAATGTGCTGGCGGATGGCGACACGGACCGCATTTCACCGCAAGCCTGGTATTATTGGGGGCCGTTCGGCGCTATCGCGGAGTACGCGATTTCATCACACGATGTGATTCGCCGCGCCGGCGCCACTACTACGACTCGCGATTCATTCGACAATCACGCGTGGCAGATCGCGGCGTCGTATTTCCTCACGGGCGAAGAGAATTCCTTCAACCCCGTCACGCCGAAACGGCCATTTACGCTCGGTGGCGGCGGCTGGGGCGCGTGGGAAATCGCCGGGCGCATTGGCCAACTTGAAGTTGATGACGATATTTTCCGCGACGACGATGGGAACGGCGCTCCGGATTTCGCGACGACCGCTTCCGCGCGCAAAGTGCGCGAATGGGGCGTGGGCTTCAACTGGCACCTGAACCGAAACGTGAAAGCGAGTGTCAATTACATCAACACGGACTTCAAAGGCGGCAGCGAATCAAAAGGTGAGGTGACGGCGCAGGATGAGGAGGGTATCTTCGCTCGCATTCAATTTTCATTTTAGGGAGGGAACATGAGGACAAACTGGAAAAAACTTATCGGGCTGGCGTTCATCGGACTGTTGCCGGCGCTTACATTCGCGCAAAAGGAAGTGACATTGCTCAACGTGTCTTACGATCCGACACGTGAATTGTATCAGGAGATTAACACTGCGTTTGCCGAACACTGGAAACGCGACAACGCCGGCCAGGTCGTGACGATCAAACAGTCGCACGGCGGTTCCGGCAAACAGGCGCGCTCCGTTATCGATGGCAACGAAGCGGACGTCGTTACTCTAGCGCTGGCCTATGACATCGACGCGATCGCAGAACACAAAATCATTCCAAAGGATTGGCAGAAGCGGCTGCCGCACAACAGCACGCCCTACACTTCCACGATCATCTTCGTCGTGCGGAAAGGGAATCCAAAGGGAATCAAAGACTGGGAAGATCTGGTAAAACCGAACGTGAAAGTCATTCCGGCCAATCCCAAAACTTCGGGCGGAGCGCGCTGGACTTACCTGGCCGGATACGGCGCGGCGCTGAAGAAGCATAATGGAAATGAAGCTAAGGCGAAGGAATACATTGCGAAGTTCTATCGAAACGCTCCGGTGCTCGACGTGGGCGCACGCGGGGCGACCATTACGTTCATTCAACGGAAGATCGGCGATGTGCTTGTGAGCTGGGAGAATGAAGCGCTCATCACGTTGAATGATTTGGGCAAAGGCGAATACGAAATCGTCTATCCGTCCGTAAGCATTCTGGCCGAGCCGCCGGTGGCGCTGGTGGACAAAGTGGTGGACAAGCGCGGCACGCGCAAAGTGGCCGAAGCCTATCTGAATTTCCTGTTCACGGACACCGCGCAGGAAATTGCCGCGAAACATTATTATCGTCCACGTAACGAAGCGGTTGCGAAGAAGCACGCCGCGACGTTCAAGCCCGTGCAGACTTTCACCATCGACGAACTTTTTGGCGGCTGGAGCAAAGCCCAAAAGACACACTTCGCCGACGGCGGCGTCTTCGACTCGATCTTCAAGGCTTCCCGATAGCCGCCAGAATTGGCTTAACCTCAACGCAATTCTGTCTAAAGTCCGGCGCGCACCCGAACAATTGATGTCGAAGAAGAGCTTTAATCCGCTGCCCGGTTTTCGGATCACGCTGGGATTCACCCTGTTTTATCTCAGCGTGATTGTTCTTATCCCGATGGCGGCGCTCGTCATCAAGGTGCTGGGCATTTCGTGGCGGGAGTTCTGGGAAACGGCATTCAACGAACGCGCACTGGCCGCTTACAAGCTTTCGTTTGGCGCGTCATTCATCGCGGCCTGCGCCAACACTGTTTTTGGCATCATCCTCGCGTGGGTGTTGGTGCGTTACAAATTCCCCGGCCGGCGCCTGGTCGATGCTTTGATTGATTTTCCGTTCGCACTGCCGACCGCAGTGGCGGGATTGACGCTGGCCAATTTGTTCTCCGATCATGGCTGGCTTGGAACCTTTCTCGTCCCGCAAGGAATCAAAGGAGCGTTCACACCATTGGGAGTCATGATTGCGCTCACGTTCGTGGGAATGCCCTTCGCCGTGCGCACGCTGCAACCGGTGCTGGAGAACTTCGATCGTGGCGTGGAAGAAGCCGCGGCCACGCTGGGAGCAGGGCGCCTGCGCACTTTCGCCCAAATCATCGCGCCCACGTTGCTGCCGACCGTCATCACCGGATTCGCGCTGGCGTTCGCGCGGGCGATCGGAGAATACGGCTCGGTCGTGTTCATCTCCGGAAACTTGCCGTTTCAAACGGAAATCGCCCCCACGCTCGTGGTCATGCGTCTTGAATCGTTCGATTACGCCGGGGCGATGGCTCTCGCGGTGATGCTGATGATCTTTTCCTTCGTCCTCCTCGGAATGATCAACCTGCTCGAGAACTGGTCGCGCCGTTTTCAGAACGCATGAACCTGAAGAAGAAATACAAGGAGCTGATCAGCAAATCAGATCGCAGCACGCGCGAAAATCCGTTTGTGAAATGGCTGCTGATCCTGATCGCGATGGCCTTCGCCGCCGTCTTTCTGCTGCTGCCGATCATCAACGTCTTTGCGCAGGCGTTCTCCAAAGGTTTTGGTGCTTATGCGAATGCTCTCGCGCAGCCTGACACGGTCGCGGCCATCAAACTCACCCTTATCGTTGCGGCCATCAGCGTTCCGCTCAACGTGTTGTTTGGCATCGCCGCTTCATGGTGCCTGGCCAAGTTCGAGTTCCGCGGCAAAGCGATCCTGCTCACGTTCATCGATTTGCCGTTCTCGGTCTCGCCGGTCGTCGCAGGGTTAATGTTCGTGTTGCTATTCGGCGCAAACGGTCTGCTTGGCCCGTGGCTGCAGGCGCACGATATCAAAGTTATTTTCGCGCTCCCTGGAATCGTGCTCGCTACGATCTTCGTCACTTTTCCCTTTGTCGCGCGCGAGTTGATTCCCGTGATGCAGGCGGCTGGTTCGTCGCAGGAACAGGCTGCGATGACGCTGGGTGCGAGCGGTTGGAAAACGTTCTGGCACGTCACTTTGCCGTCGATCAAATGGGGACTGATCTACGGTGTGATTCTCTGCAACGCGCGCGCCATGGGAGAATTCGGCGCGGTGTTCGTCGTCTCCGGGCACATCCGCGGGCAAACAGACACGGTTCCATTGCACGTCGAGACGCTTTACCAGGAGGTCGATCCGGCCGCGCCCTTTGCCGTGGCCAGCCTGCTTGCGTTTCTCGCTTTGATTACGCTCGCCTTGAAAGCCTGGCTGGAGTGGCGCACGGAACGTCACCACGAAGCGGCGCAACATCCGCCGGAATTGCCGCTCGTGGTGGATACTTCTCACGACACCGAACGATTCGCACGGGGCCGCGCATGAGCATCGAACTTCACAATGTCAGCAAACAATTCGGCGGCGTGGCCGCGGTGAAGAACGTGAGCTTCTCCGTGGAGGATGGCGAGTTGGTGGCGCTGCTTGGTCCCAGCGGCGGCGGCAAAACCACGGTGCTGCGAATGATCGCCGGCCTGGAAATGCCCACCGAGGGCGACATCTTCATTCGCCAGGAACGGGTCAACGACGTCTCCGTGCAGAAACGCAACATCGGTTTCGTGTTTCAGAACTACGCGCTGTTCCAGAACATGAGCGTGTTCAAAAACATCGCCTTTGGGCTGAAGGTAAAAAAGTGGAAGCGAGCGGACATCGAAACGCGCGTGGCTGAACTTCTCGAATTACTGGAGCTGAAAGGCTACGAAAAACGCTACCCGCACCAACTTTCCGGCGGCCAGCGCCAGCGCATCGCCATCGCGCGCGCGCTGGCGCCCAAACCCAACGTGCTGTTGCTCGACGAGCCATTCGGCGCGGTAGACGCGAAGATTCGGCAGGAATTGCGCGAATGGCTCGTGCACCTGCACCACGATTTGAACGTCACAACGCTTTTCGTGACACACGATCAGGAAGAGGCGATGGAAGTCTCCGACCGCATCGTGATTTTTTCACAAGGCAATCTCGAACAGGTCGGCAGTCCGCGTGAAGTTTACGAGCAGCCCCGCAACGAATTCGTCGCGCGCTTCATCGGTGTGATGAACGTACTCGAGTGCGAGGTGCGCAACGACATGGCGAGATTGAATGAGTTGGAATTTCCGTCCCACGGATTCAAAGAGGGAGAGAAAATCCGAATTGGGTTCCGCCCGTATTCCGTCCAGCTTTCACCGGACCTGGGCGCGTTTCGTTACAAGGCGATTCTCCGCCACACCTATTTTCTGGGCATCATGTTGCGGCTCGAACTGGAACTGCCGAGCGGACTGATTCTGCGCTCGCGGATGACCAAAGAAGAATATGCAAAACTCGAGTTACGCGACGGCAGGCAGGTTTCGTTTCAGATCCGCCAATATCGCGTGCTCGGGACGAATGGTGACACGCTCGCGCCAGAAGTCGCAGTCACGCACGATTTGTCCGCCAATCTCGGAGAAGGAATTTAGCTTCGGGCGTCAGACACACACGGCTCGGCAGTATCGTCACGCACGAGCGCCTGAGTTTCGGAAATGGCGCGGCCGGTCAGCGTAAGGATTTCCGCAGCTTGCGAAGCTTCGGGAAGTTTTCTCTCTGAGAGCTTTTGTCGCAACGAACCGGCCAGGAACGAGATGCTCGTCAACAACTGGCCCAACCCGTCGTGCAAGGCGAGGCGCAGGCGTTCTCGATCGTCCGCGCCGCCATTATCAAAGTGCGCGCGCGGCGAAGTTGCTGAAGAACCATTCCCGTTTCTCCCTGCCGCGTTTCCGTTGCCCACAATGCCTTTTGTTTTGGAATTCGTCGCTTGTGATTTCATGGAGTTGCCAGGTTCCATCAGAAAAGTCCTTCGACCAACGCCGGTCTCACCAACCGTTTTGTATCGTGCGCAAGTAATTGCCGGCCGCGCGGGCGCGAAGGATGACCCAGGCCATCTTTCGCGCCAACGCGAAGTCGAATTGTGACTCCTGTCGCGCGACACCGACATATTGGGACAGTGTCAGCACGCGGCGGCTTGTGTTCCTGAAATCTCTCGCTTGCGCCGTCTTCAGGGACAAATCCCAGCGCGGCTTCTCGAAAAAATGTACATCCAGTCGAGCTTTGATCGGGTGCTCCGCATTCCCGTCCGTTCCCTCCCTGACCTTCTTCATGCGTCAAACAAACCACTGATCGGCAAAATAGAGAATCGGGCACGCACCTGAATCTGCGCGCCCCGTGAAACTGAAAAGCCCATCAGGGATTGTCCGCCTGATGGGCCTTGAAAAATCCGCCGCGCGCCGGCATTGCCCGGTGCTACGCGGCCGGCTCAGACTTCATCCATTGAATGGCGTGCTGAATGAGTTCCGCGCCGGTCTTCACGTTCAACTTCAACTTGAGGTTCTCCCGGTAGGACTCAATCGTCTTGATGCTCAGATTGAGTTGTTCGGCGATTTGCCGCGTGGCGAAACCATTGCCCAGCAATTGAAACACCTCCAGTTCACGGTCACTGAGATGATCGAGTGGTGAACTGTTCTCGTCGGGGACCTGATTGCTGACAAGATGCTGCAACATCTTCTGCTTCATCCGGTCGCTCACATAAATCTCGCCCTTGAGCACGCGATTGATCGCCAGCAGCATTTTTTCGCTCGGCTCCTTCTTCATCACGTAACCGCGCGCGCCGGCCCGCAACGCGCGTTCGGCATAAAGTGTTTCGTCATGCATCGAAATGACGAGCATCGGCAGGTTCGGCTTCTCCGACTTGAGCTGTTTGATCAATTCCAGCCCGTTCGTCTTCGGCAATGAAACGTCGAGAATGACGAGGTCCGGCTTGTTCGCGCGCACCAGATCCAAAGCTTTGGCCGCCGTGTCCGCCTCGCCGACCACGCTCAGGCCAGGCTGATGATTGATCAGTTGCGCCAGCCCTTGCCGGACGATCGGGTGATCTTCGACGAGAATGATGCGGTATTTCTTTTTTTCGGCCGGCGCGGCTGACGTGGCGGCGCGGCTGTTTTTCGAAGCGGTTGCTGCTTTCATCGGGTACCACTCTCCTGTTGAATTCGCATCCTTGGTAATTCAACGGCCCCTTTGCGGCAAGCAGAATCCTCTCTGAGAGCAACTCAATACGATGGGCGCCGTTGCAGAAAATTCTCGGACCGACGAAGCGCGTTCAGTCGCAACGCATGCCTGGAACGCCGGCGAACACCTACGATTGAAGCAATGCCCGGCAATCCCGGCGAATCTGTTCCAGGTTCGCGGGGGTCTTCGCTTCGATGTAGCAGCGAATAAGCGGCTCTGTCCCGCTTGCGCGAAAGGCGACCCATTCGCCGTTCGGGAGAAGAAATTTGTAGCCGTCGGTCGTGATGAATTTTTCCACCGGCAAATTGCCAACGTTGCCGAGTCCACCAGCGAGTTTCTTCAGCAGTGCTTCCTTCTTGTCCGGCGGGATCGAGACGTTGATGCGGTCGGTGTGGAACTCACCCGTTTCCTTTTCGAGCAAACGAAGAATTTGGCCAAGTGACTTTCTCTCGGTCGCGACGAGTTCAGCCATCAGCAGACAAGCGAGGATGCCGTCCTTTTCCGGCACGTGACCTTTCACGCTCAGACCGCCGGATTCTTCCCCGCCGACAATGATGGCCTCCGATTCCATGAGCGCGCCGATGTATTTGAAGCCCACTGCCGTCTCGTGAACTTTCACGCCCAGCAACCCCGCCACGGCATCCACCTGATGACTCGTCGGCACGGTGCGCACCACGGCGCCGATCCACTTGCGGTTTTTTTTCAGGTGATAGAGCGCGAGCGCGAGAATCTGGTTTGGCGTCAGCCAGGTACCGTCCTTGTCCACGATGCCGAAACGGTCCGCGTCTCCATCCAGGCCGAGGCCAAGTTGTGCTTTGCCGCTGCGGACAAAGGCGCTGACTTCCGCCATTCCTTCCGCATTCGGCTCTGGATGATGCCCGCCGAACAACGGATTGAGTTCATTGTGAAACGTGGTGACCTTCGCGCCTCCCGCATCTTCGAGAAGGCAATCGAGATAGCCGCGGCCCGTGCCATACATCAACTCGACGGCAATTTTCAGTTTCGCTTTCTTGATGGTCCGGAAGTCGATCAGCTTTTTGATCTGCTTAAAGTAATCCTTCTGCGGATCGATGGTCTTGCACTTGAACGTACCGATGACCGCGGCCTGAAATGACCACTTCGCATCAATCAGTTTCTGGATGCGGGCTTCAATCGGCTTCGTCACTTCCGGCGTGGCCGGGGCGCCGTTGTAAGTCGAGAACTTCAGTCCCTGCCACTCCGCCGGATTGTGGCTCGCGGTCATGTTGATGCCGCCGATGGCCTTCTTCGTGCGAATCGTGTGCGCAATCACCGGCGTCGGCGCATCGCGTTCGCACAGCAAAGGCGTGAGACCGTTCGCGCAAAGAACTTCCGCCGCTGCCAGGGAGAACTCGCGGCCGAGAAAACGCGTGTCATGGCCGAGAATGACGACGGATTTTCGTCCGTAGATAGGCGATTTCCTGTTCTTGAGTTCTTCCTTGAGGTAATCCGCGATGCCTTGCGTGGCGAGCCGAACGTTCTCGAAGGTGAAATCCCGCGCAATCAGCCCGCGCCAGCCTGAAGTACCGAATTTAATCATACGTGAAACGTAAAACGTGAAACGTAAGCCGCGAATTCCGATTCACGTATTACGTTTCACGTTTCACGCTCCTTACCGCTTCCAATCGAACGCATTTTTCTTCAGCGCATAGATGTAGCCAATGAACAACACGCCGAGAAACGACAGCATCGAAAACAGAATCAGGTTCCGCGTGGCCGCGTCGCCGAGCATCTCTTTGTAAACCACCGCCCACGGATAGAGGAACACTACTTCGATGTCGAAAAGGATGAACAGCATCGCCACGAGATAAAACTTCACCGACAGCCGCGTATTCCCTTCACCGACCGGCAACATACCGCACTCGTAGGCGATATCTTTGATGGGCAAATGTTTCCGCCGCCATTTGTTCACTACATTGCCCACCACGACGGAAAGGATGATCATGCCAAAGGCAAAACCCGCCGCGACAAGAAACAAAATCAGCACCGGCAGATACCATTGAATCTGTGAAATCTCCTGCACTGGCGGCTCACCCATGCGCGAGAAAGTAGAAACGGCCCCGATCGTTGGCAAGGAAGGTTTTGGACGCGCGCGTTCAGAGGATGCCTGGACTGCATAGCTTCGAGTTCCATGATGGACAAATAACCCCTTCCCACCCGCGTTCCCCTTGTGTAAAAACTCATCGCTCGCCTGACTTCACCCGCAGGGGTGGAGTGTCACCGGGCACCCAACGGTTAGCGAGCGGCTTCGATGAACACGAGCATCTGCGCGCAAGGTCATAACGCGCCGCTTTCCCGCGGCATCGCGTGGGCAATGATCCTGGCAGCGCTCGCCCTCGCGGCGCGGGCGGCGGAACCGATAATTATTACCAGCGCGAGCAAACAATTCATCGTTCGCGGCCTGCCCCAGCGGTCGATGCTCGCGGCGAATGCAAGTGAGGACGTTGTTTTTCTCGACCCGCAATTGCTGGCCGTCACGTGTGAGCGGGTCAGGCAAACGCTGGCGAAGGAGCTCGGTTGGGGCGAACGCTGGCGCGGCACCATTTACATCAACATTCACCCGGTGCGATCCGACAACGAATGGCCGAATATCCGCCCGTTCCGCACGCCTGAGGGCTGGCGCTATCGCATCGATGCGCCGGATGAGATAGAACGCAGACGTTTGGTGGAGACGGTGGTTGAAGCGCTGTTGCTCGAGTTCGCGAATCGCGCCGCGACGAATGAACCGGTCGATCTGCCGCCGTGGCTCGCGGAGGGCTTGACGGCGCACCTGATGCAGGGGCCGCTGGCGGGAGCCGCATTGCAGGCGAGAACGCTACGAGAGGTTTCGGCACAACCGGAGTTGCGTCTGGCCCGAACCAGCCGGCACGCGGACATCGACCGGCTGCTCCGCCAGCGCGTGCAGCGCAACGGCGCGCTCAGCGTCGATCAGCTCAACTGGCCCGAATTCGATGACGGCGATGTCGCGAGCGCCGAGGCCTACCGCCAGTCCGCGCACCTGTTCGTCCGCGAGCTGCTGCGCCTGCGCGGCGGACCGGATTGCATTTGCGCGATGCTGGCCATGCTGCCGGAACATTTGAACTGGCAGACGGCGTTTCTGCGCGGATTCGAGCCGCACTTTCACCGGATGCTCGACGCGGAAAAGTGGTGGGCGCTCACGGTGACGCAATTGAAGACCCACGAATCGTCGCTGATTTGGTCCGCGACTGAGGCGCAGCAGAAACTGGAGGAAATTCTCCACACGCCCATGCAGGTGCGAGTGGGACGCGACCAGATGCCGCAGCAGGCGGCGGTGACCTTGCAGATGGTGATCAGCGATTGGGACTTCAAGCAGCAGTTGCCCGTTCTTCAGACGAAACTGGCACAATTGCAGGCGGCGCGCATGCGGTTGCCGGCTGCGCTCGCGGCGCTGAGTGATTCTTATCGGGCCGCGATCGAAAGTTATTTGCGCGCGCGAGCCGGTGCCTGGTTCGACATGACGGCGCGCAATGCGGCCAGAAATGCCGTGGCCGAACTGAATGCCCTCGATGAAAAACGAGTGAAAGCCGCGGGAAAAGTCCTCACCGCCAGTGTTTCCGAGCCGTCCGGGGCGGTGCCCTTGACACCTCAGTGACCGATTTTATAGTGCGCCCGCAATGGCGAGTAACAACTCAGTGGGCGACGACGGAGAGGACCCCGACCCCCAGCAAACGAAACTGAAGCAGTTTCATTCCGCCGGACGGGGCTTTTGGAGCGATGTTTCGGATTCCGACTGGAACGACTTCCGCTGGCAACTCAAACATCGCATCACCACGCTGGACCAGCTCCGCCGCCTGCTGCCGACACTGACGCCAGAGGAAGAAGCGGGAACGAGACTCGCGAACACGAAGCTCGCGCTCGCCATCACGCCGTATTTTTTCAACCTCATCGATTCCTCAGACGAACACTGCCCGATTCGGCGGCAGGTCATCCCGCGCATCGAGGAAACGGAAACAGCGCCGTGGGAGATGAGCGATCCGTGTGGCGAAGACGCTCACTCGCCAGTTCCCGGACTGGTGCACCGCTATCCTGATCGAGTGTTGTTTCTCGTCACGGATCGCTGCGCGAGCTATTGCCGCTACTGCACGCGCTCGCGGCTTGTGAGCAACGCGACCGGCTACGACTTTCATCCTGAGTTCGACAAGCAGCTCGATTACGTGCGCCGGCACACGGAAATTCGCGACGTGCTGTTGAGCGGCGGTGATCCGCTACTGCTCAGCGATGACAAGCTCGAATCTTTGCTCAAGCAACTGCGCGCCATTCCGCATGTGGAGTTTCTGCGCATTGGCTCGCGCATCCCGATCTTTCTCCCGCAACGCATCACGCCCGAACTTTGCGCAATGCTGAAGAAGTATCATCCGCTCTTCATCAGCGTTCACGCGAATCACCCGCGCGAGCTTACGACCGAAGTGCGTGATGCGCTAGGCCGCCTCGCCGACGCGGGTATTCCCCTCGGGAATCAATCGGTGTTGCTCAAACACGTCAACGACGATGCAGAGGTATTGAAGGCGCTGTTGCAGAAACTGCTCATGTGCCGCGTGCGGCCCTATTACCTTTATCAGTGCGATCTCATTTCCGGCTCCGCACACCTGCGCACAAGCGTGCGGCGCGGACTGGAAATCATGGAACAATTGCGCGGCCACACCACGGGTTACGCGGTGCCGCAATACGTCATCGACGCTCCGGGCGGCGGTGGAAAGGTGCCGATCAATCCGGGCTACGTGTTGAGCCACAACAATGACCGCGTCGTCATCCGCAACTTCGAAGGCAAGGTTTTCGAGTATCCGGAAGCTGTGGACGGCACACCTCTTTTCCGCCCAACGCACGTTCTGAAGGAACCGGCGCTCGCCTGAAAAGGATGCCCCGCGAATCCCTTCAACGACGGACTGTGCGCATAAAGAAGATCATCGACGCGCTGCACGCCACGTATCCGGACGCGCACTGCGAACTGAACTATTCCAATCCGCTCGAACTGCTCATCGCGACGATTCTTTCCGCGCAGTGTACCGACAAACGTGTGAACGTCGTGACCGCGGACTTGTTCAGGAAATATCGCAGCGCGGCGGATTACGCGAAGGCCGATCTCGCTGATCTCGAAAACGAAATCAAGACGACCGGCTTCTTCCGCAACAAGGCAAAGAACATTCAGGCGTGTTGCCGCGCGCTCGTAGAGCAGCACGGTGGCGAAGTGCCGCGCAGCATGGAGGAGCTAACGGCGCTGGGCGGCGTGGGACGCAAGACGGCCAACGTCGTTCTCGGTAATGCGTTCAACATCAACGTCGGCGTCGTCGTGGACACACACGTAGCGCGGCTTTCGCACCGGCTTGGCTTTACCAAAGAAACGGCGCCCGAAAAAATAGAAGAGGATTTGCAATCACTCGTGCCTCAGGACCAATGGTGCCTGTTCAGCCATTTGCTCATCTGGCACGGGCGCCGCCGTTGTCTGGCGCGGTTGCCGGATTGTCCGCGTTGTGAGGTGAAAGAGTTGTGCCCGCGCATTTGCGTGCCCAAGCGCGCCGCCGGCGTCTCGCTGGCGAAAGCGTCTCGGGATGCGGGCAAGATGCCGGCGGCACGTTGATGCACTCTGCTTCAGCAGAGCTTTGGTTCCTGCTCGATTCCGGCTCATGCGAGTCAGCATTCAACATGGCGCTCGACGAAGCGCTGCTCGAATCCTCCGCGGAGATGAACCGACCCGTGTTGCGTTTCTATGGCTGGAAGCAACGGGCTGCTTCGTTCGGCTACTTTCAGAAGATCGCCGATGTCGAGCGCGCCACGCCTTTGCGCCCGTTGGTGCGGCGTCCGACTGGCGGCGGTCTCGTGCCTCACGATGCGGACTGGACCTACAGCGTCATCATTCCTCCGAGTCATTCGTGGTATGCGCTGCGCGCGATGGACAGTTACGAGCGAATGCACCGCTGGATTCAGTCTGCGTTCACCGCGCTGGGCGTGAGCGCCGAACTGGCGGCGTGCGGTCGGAAGGAGATTCCCGGCCAGTGCTTTGCCGGTTACGAGAAGTTCGACGTGCTGTCGCTCGGAAGAAAAATCGCCGGCGCAGCGCAACGGCGAACGAAAGCGGGTTTGTTGATTCAAGGCTCGATTCAACCCCCGCCGCCGGGAGTCAGTCGCGCGCAATGGCAGGACGCGATGCGTACGAGCGCCGAACTGCAATGGTCGGCGCGCTTCGAATTGCTCGAACTTCCACCTCTTCTTTGGCAGCAGGCCGAGCAATTGGCGTCCGAAAAGTTTTCGCGCGAAGAGTTCAACCGCCGCCGTTGAGTGACGGCGGCCCGGCCGGCGTGGAGCAAGGGAGAATCGCTGAGGGCCAGGAAAGACTGCGATGACCTCAGTTCAATGTCAGGAGCTTCGTTTCGCCGGCCACTTCCAAAACCACGCCGTTGCGATCGATGGTTCTGACGACTGCATCCCCCACGTGGTCGCCCACGAAATACGATTCGCCATTGAGAATGGCGGAGGCCCGCGATGCGCTTACGAAAATGCCCTGGATCCGCACCTTCGGAAAGACCACGGGAATCTTCTCTTTCTCTTTGACCGCAGGTTTCGCGGGTTCAACCGAACGGGCCTCCGGCGGCTTTGGCGGAACAAATGCCATTTCTTTCTTCATCTCTTTCAGCGGGCGGATGAAGACCGTGATTACGCCAAATGCGATCAGCATCGGACCCCAAAAGCGCATGTCGAACAGGATGAACGGTCTTCGATCATCATCTCGGCTCGCACGCCGGCGGGCCCTGAAGACCCATCCAAACAGGGCCAGCACCACACCCACACCCGCGAGCGCGCCGGCAATGTTCAGCCGTTGAGCTTCGAAAAGCGGGTGCCCCACGATGAGTTCCGCCACGGAGACGCAAAACACCGCGATGATGGCCACTGCAAGTCCGAGCACAGTCCAAATCATATGCTTAGTGCGAGCACGCCAGCGTGGCGCGCTACATTCATGAATATCGTCGTACTGGCTTCGCGAAACCATCAGCGGCGCACCAATCAACGTGTCGGCAATGGCACGCGAGGTTTGTGGGATATATCCGACTCGCAGCTATCCTTCATTCGCGCCCTGAACTTCGGGCACTTGCCCTCCCACGGCGTGCGACTACATTGCCGCGTCTCGGACGAGACACCTCGCATCGTTGCCTGATGACGCGGGGACTGACGTGAAAATTAACAAGGAGAGTGAACATGAAACGATCGAACCGCAGAGCATTTGCGCTCTGTCTTACCATGGCCTTCGTCTCAAGCGCCGCCTGGGCGCAGGATGACCAAAACAAATCCATCAGTAATCAAGGTGCTCCGCCCACTGCGAGCCCTTACGGTTTGGGAACTCAAAGCAGTTCGTTATCCTCACAGTCCAGCCAGGCCTTTCGCATCAGCAGGCTGATCAACACCAGCTTGAGGAGCCAAGCCGGCGAAAACCTTGGCCAGGTGCAGGACATCGTCATCGATCCCACCAGTGGGCAAATCCAATTTGTCGTGCTGCAATTGAACGCCAGTGCGGCTGGGGCGCCGGGCGCCGCCAGCGCCAGAACGACTGGCCTGGGAACGACTCCGGGCGACGGCTCGGTCTCCAACCCGAGATCGGCCCCAGCGACTACCGGCAGCTTCGGGACAACCAGCAGCCGGCTCGTCGCCGTACCTTGGCGGCTATTGAGCCGTGGCAACGGAGACCAGTTCACGGCCACCATTGACCGCGCCAGACTGGAGAGCGCGCCGGCGTTCAGCAGCGCTTCCTGGCCGACGATGGATTCGTCATGGATGCAAAGCGTCTATTCCCATTTCGGAACGACGGCTCCGACCGGTACGGGTGCGCCTGGCAGCGGCAGCGGAACGGGGACAGGAACCGGCACCGGCACGGGATTGGGGAATCCTTCCACGCCTGGCGTTCCTGCGACCCCGGGCACGCCTGACATCAGCCCGCCCGGCACTGGCACGAGTCCGAGCACAACACCGATCCCGGGTGCGGCACCGGCAGCAGGAACCGGCACCGGCACGGGCAAATAGAATTCCACGCAACTGATTCGATTCGATGGCTCCGGGAAAACCTCTCGGAGCCTTTTTTTATTCGCCAATGATCTTCACCAGAGCGCGCTTGCGCCGGCGGCCGTCGAATTCGCCGTAAAAGATTTGCTCCCACGGGCCGAAGTCGAGCTTGCCGCCCGTGATCGCCACGACCACTTCGCGTCCCATGATTTGCCGTTTGAGGTGCGCATCCGCATTGTCTTCACCGGTGCGGTTGTGATCGTACTGCGAAGTCGGTTCGTGCGGAGCGAGTTTCTCCAGCCACACGTCGTAGTCGTGTTTCAATCCTTCCTCTTCGTCATTGATGAACACAGACGCGGTAATGTGCATGGCGTTTACCAGACAAAGCCCTTCCTTTACACCGCTCTTGCGCACGAGTTCCTCCACGGTGCTGGTGATGTTCACAAATCCGCGGCGGCCTTTCACTTCAAACCAAAGATATTCCGTAAGCGTTTTCATAGGACAATTCGTAATCTCACGACGCCCGCAAAATAGGGGCTTTCTGCTCCGGAAGCCACGTCCGACAAGTTCTAGTCCAACAGACGCGCGCGGTAAAAGTGGATCGAACCGTCGAGTCGATTTGTATCCGTGAAAATGGCGGTCCCTGTCACGTTCGTGAGAACCAGCAAAGGCACCCAATTGCTGGGGGGCTGACGGGTCTCAATTAAATACCGCGCAGCACGTTCCCCTGTGAGGATGAATTGTTGAGTGCCGTTCGTTTGAGTTTCGCCCACACTCAAGTGGCCGCTGATGAAAAAGGGTTCTCCGGCGCGCAGGTTGAAACTCCGCGTGGCCACGCGCTGGCCGTTAAGGGTGGGGTAAATGCCGGAAAAACCAAATCTGCCACCCGAGGCCCGCGCCTGTTCATACGAAGATCCAAAGGCCACTTCCCATGCGCGCACCTGGATGTATGCCGTTTGAGCAGAAGTGACATCCGGAATTTCGCGCGGAATGTCCTGAGGAAACGCATAGCCAGCAAAAACACCACTGGGAAATGAAACGGCGGGGCCAACGGGGCGAAGGATATGCGGCGTGGCACCCGCATAAACCTGCGCTTTGAAGTTTGCACCTGCCAAACGCGTGCTGCCATCGACATCGTAAACGGGTGAATTGTTTGTGAAGTTATTCAGGTAAACAGTGCTGCCACCAACCGAGTTGGTCACCACCAGGGTGGCGGGCAAGCTCAAGACTGAGCCGTGTTGATTGCTGACCAACACAGTATAGGCACCCGCATCCGTGGTTTGGATCGCCGGAAACAGAAGACTGGAATTGGTGGCGCCGGAAATCGTATTGCCGTTGAGCATCCATTGGTAATGCAGAACCGGCTCGCCAACCGCGAACACACCCAAGCTGCAAGTGTAACCGACCGGACAGAGATCGCCAATCGGCTGAGAGACAATAATCGGACTGGTAGGCGGCACCATCACCTGCAACTCAGCCACGTCGCTTTGGATCGAGTTCCACCCGTTGCTAATCATCACCGAGTATTGGCCGGCGTGTGTTAAGCGAGCCGCGGTCACGGTGAATGAGCTTGAGTTCGCGCCGCCAATCGGAGCGCCGTTGAAGAACCACTGGTAGCGCAATGGCGGCGCGCCATCGGGTGTGACTGAAAAGTTCACGGTCGAACCTTCGAACGCCGAGCGGCTCTCTGGTTGCGCAGTGATAAGAATCGGGTCCTGCACCCAGCGCACTTTCACATCATCCAGCAATCCGCCGCTGAAGCGAAGCGCCGTAGTGTTCGAAGCGGCATGGACGAAGGCGTAGAAGTATTTCCACAAAAAACCTGAGGCAGCGAAGTTGGTCAGATTCGTGACCGGGGCATCCGCCCATTGAACGCTCACCTGGCGATTGCCGGTAGAGGTGGCGAACGTGAGCACATAGTCGCGCCCTGCGACCGTCGGCAATTCCTGATAAAGAGAATCATGGACGCCGACGTGAATGTTCCCCTCGGCGGCTCCGTTGTTCAGGTAGATTTCCAGCACTGGAGAAAACGTCCAACCCGAATCCGTATTTTCGAAACCGCCGTTAAAGACGATGTTGCTTTGCGCGTGACTGGAAATAGCCATTGCGGCTGAGAGAATTGTCAAACAGGCAACGCGGACTGAATTCACAAGAGGAGTTTTCATAAGCGCATTGTCGGGTTCAGGTAACGCTCGATTCGACTTAGACCCGAAAGCGAATTGCTGTCGAACCAAAACAATTGGCAATCAGGCTCATATCAAAGGCATCGTCGTTGTCCGAGGCGCCACGCCACGTCCGTTTTCTCCAAGCTCACTCTGTCAAACCAAGGTCTTCGTAAATCGCATTGTTGATCGCGCGCTGGCGCTGTTGATGTTTGCGTTCGCCGGGCAGGCCGTTGCAAGCCCACGCGACGACGAGTTGCTGCTCTGGATCTGCGAATGCGCACGAAGCCTGGTTGCCGCTGTGACCAAAGATATTCGGCGAAGCGTAACGGCCGAAACTGTACGGCATTTGAAACCCGTCCCGGTTCGAGTTGATAATGAATCCCAGGCCCCAGTCCATTTTGAACTGAAACGTTTCGTCGAACATCCCAACACGCTGGCGCGAGGTCATGAGTTTCACCGTTTCAGGCCGCAACACGCCTTCACCGCCATTCAGCAAAGCTTCATAGAATCGGGCGAGTTCCCGCACTGGGCCGCGCGCGCTTCCGCCCGGACGGCAGCGCGTGAAACCCTCGCGACTGTTCCATCCCTCCTTCGGTCGCGGCGTTCCATCGCTCGTGTCATAAACGAAGGCCAGGCGATCGCCCAATGCACTCACTTCGTCCTCCGTGAGCGCGAGTGAAGAGGCGCGCATTCCGGGCGGCAGGAAAAGTTCCGCGCGGAGAAATTCATCGATGGACTTACCGCTGAGACGCCGCACGATTTCGCCCAGCAAAAACCACGAACCTTTTATGTGGTAACCGGCGCGTTCACCGGGAACCCAATTCGGTTCCAACGGCTGCGCACAAATCCAGGCAAGTTTCTCCTCGGCGTCGGAAGAACCGCCGGTATCGAGATTGCGCAAACCCGCCGTGTGCGTGAGGAGATGGCGAACAGTTACACTCTCTTTCCCGTTTTGCGCAAATTCGGGAATCACTTCAGCCACTCGCGCTTCCCACGTCAGCACACCGCGCTCGACAAGTTGACCGATGGCGACGGCGGTCAACGGCTTGCCCGCGGAAAACCAGAGCATGATTGAATCGCGCTGCATCGCTACGCCTTCACGCGCCGAGCCGAAAGCTTCGTCGATCAAAATCTCGCCATGGCGTGAAACGCAAATCTGCGCGCCGGGGTGAAGGCCCTCGGAAACACCGCTTTCGATGGCGGCACAAGTGCGCGCGAAATCCGTCACGGCGGGACAATAGGCCGGAAAGCCGTACCGTTTGCCAAAGCAATTTTGATGGGTGAGGCCCCGTTGCTGCGGAGCGGCATTGAATGGATCGAAATCAGTGGAACGGTCTTCGTCAGGCTCGATTGCCGCAACAACTGACCGCTAAACCTGGAATTTGCAGCCTATCTCGGTATTAGGCGGCGTGGTCATGGGTAAAAACGTCTGTCCGCCGGTAAGTCTTCGACTTGCCGTGAGTGGCATCGGCACGCACCACCCACTCCTGCGGGTAAAATCCCGAATCCGCGAGCGGCTGAAGCACTCCACCACCGGCTGAAGGCTCAAGCGCGAAACGGTCACCCGTCGAAAACGGATAGATAACTGTGTGTCCTTTCAAGCGCCCAAAAAACAGCCGGCTTTCATTTGCTGCGCCGCGTGGCGGCAGACACACCGGCCCCTCCCAACTCTCCTCGCTTGCTTGTCTCGCTGGACGCTCCACTGAAGACATCTCCGCGCTAAGGACTCGCTCGCCTTGCGCATCCAGCCGCACCGAAGGTGGACCGTGGACTGAAACGTGGCCCTCGCCGTGACCGTAAGGCGTCGCGAATATCGTTCGCTCACACCAGGCGAAGACGCGACTGGAAGTAAAGGCATGAATCAACCGCATCCCCTCACTGCCGCTGCTTTGGGTCAACACGGCGCGGACGGAGAAGCTGACCTCAGTAAAGCGAATCCCCAAGTAAACCATCTCTGCCGCCACGATTACGACTTGCCCGCTGTCACCGCAGCGCACTGGCGCAAGTCCCTCCGCTTTCAGGTAGTCAGACCAGAAGCCCAAATCAGTCGTGCCGGTCAAAGTCACCTCTCGCACATGCTTCGGTTCTGCGACGTAGCGGATGTTGGTGATTGCGCGCATCTCGCCGCAACTAACGCCTGAACTCAGAGGCGCCGCGCCACTGACCTCCAGAATGTAACAGAACCGTCATCGCAGCGTCCTCTGTAGTGACCTCGTCAGGCGGCGTTTTCAATCGGCACTCCAATTAAATAGGTAACGGCAATCGGTGACATGTTGCACTTCACTGTGCCAATGTCCCAATGGTAATCGTTCGTATCCAGTCTTGCGGTCAGGTCGCGCAACTCCTGGACGCTGTAGGTCCGCAAACACGAGACAAGACCATCGAACAGCGTGACCAGGGGCACCAGCGGAATCAGGTATGTCCAGAACAACCGTGACCAGCGAAACGGGCGAAGGAACGGAGTCACGACCAGCACCGCCAGCGGTGCCGGGAGCGTGAGAAGCAGCGCTAAGGGGCGGCGCTGAGTGACCTCAAAAACTGCGATGCCTTGGCGCTTCCGAACTGCATCGGCGAGCACGGCGCACGCCTGCTCCGGGCGGAAATGGTGAAAGGCGGTGAACATCGTCCGGAATCCGGGCAACCCGCTTGGAACTCGTGTCGCGTCCACAGGCTGAGGATGGTAGCTGATGGCCTGACCCGTCAGGCGGCTCAACCGTCCGAACGCCTCCATGTTTGGATACTTGTCAGTCAGGCAAACCGACACGTTCACTCCCTTCTCGGCCAGGCCAGGGTGCAGCCAAGGCCACGGCCCGGCTCCGCCTGAACATAGGTCGAGAACATGTCGTGTGCCGGTGCGCTGGAGTGCGTTGGCCAGAATTGGAATCACGGCCCCGTAGGGCTTCGCCGTCGCCAGGGCGAACTGAAGATAATCGGTGGCCGCGTCCCGAACCGTGCGTGGGCACCAATCCTGGTCTTCGATTTCAATCAGGTGAAGACGTTTCATACAGTTTGTGACGCGCCCACGCTAAAGCCCGTCCAGCCCTCCTCTTAGCGCGGTTTATGAACCTTGGAACGTTGCGACAAAGGCTGCAAGCGTTCCCGGCGGAGTGCTGAAATATTTATTGCTGCGCGAGAGAACCGTTGCGCAACACTTCCAGCGCCTTGTCGATTTGCGGATCGAGATTTTTCAGATAGTCATCCGGCGACAGCCGCACTTCGATGTCCGGCTTTTCGCCGTTGTTTTCCATCGGCGTGCCATCGAGACGATACGCGCCCGTCATCGGCATCCGCGCTCGCGTGCCATCGACGAGGCTGAGCGAGTCCGTCCAAATGACGTAGCCGGGTGTGGCCACGCCGATGAGTTGCGCCAGTCCGCGCGCGCGCATCGCGTTCGGGAAAATCTCCGCGTTTGAATAGCTGTGCTCGTTCTGCAGCACGACCATCTTGCGGTCCCACGCATGGAACGGCACCGGCTCCTTCACGCCATCGCGAGGTCGGAGCCAGCCGTGTGGCCGGCGCTGCAACCATTCGACCAGCGTGTCCGCGATGTTGCCACCGTTGTTGAAACGCACGTCGATGATCATCGCCTCACGGCCCACAATGTATTCATAAGCCTCGCGCTCGAACTGCGTCTGGTTTGCCGCGCCCATGCTTGCGATGTGCAGATAGCCAATCTTGCCGCCGCTCCTCTCGTCCACGTAATCACGCGTGCGTTCGACGCGATTCTGATAACTGAGTTGCGTCCATTCATCCTGCGTGAGCGCCTTGTATTTCACCGTCCGCGCGTTTGTTTTCTCCGTGCTCGCGCCGACGAGAAACTCGAATTCCCTGTCCTGCTTGTCGTTGATGAGCTTGTAGAGTTCCTCGTTCACCGAAACGTCCTGCCCATTGATCGCAAGAACGATCTGGCCCGGTTCAATCAGCGTTCTGTTGTACCAGCCCGGCACGCCATGTGGCACGTCCTTCACTTTGATGCCTGGTCCGGCGTAGCTGTAATCAAAGGTGAAGCCGAGATGCGGCGTCGTTGGCGAAGGCACTGTTTCCTTGTTTGATCCCGCGGTCACTTCCGCGTGCGATGTTTCCAATTCGCCAATCATCATTCCGAGCAGACCCGCGAACTCATCATTTGTTTCCACCGCGTCGAGCAGCGGTTCATAACGCGAGCGAATCTTTGCCCAATCGCGCCCGTGGAAATTCGCGTCGTAAAATCCGCGCTGGTACGAGCGCCAGAATTGCGTGAACGCCGCCTGCCGCTCCGCGCGAATGTTGCGCTCCCATTCCGCTGTGAACGTGACTTTCTCTTCTTTGCCTCCGCTCAGCGTCATCGTGTAGAGATCGCCAGCGCTGATGAATGATGCTTTCTTCCCGTCTTTGCTGACGCGCAACTGCGATTTGCCGCCGCCACTCGTGATCTTTTTCGTTTCCTTGCCGTCGTAGCTGACCGAATAAACCTCGCTGTCGGAGATGAACACAATCAGTCCTTCCGCCGTGACGGTGAGATCGCTTTGCGGCGTCTGCGAAACGACTTTGCGAATGCGGCGGTGAATGTCTTCGAACTCGATCTTCACCGTGATCGCGTTCGTCGGCTTCACGAATTTCAAGTCCGTGTCACTCACGCGCACGTCTTCACGAGTGAGCGGCAAAGCGTAGAGACCATTGCCGTCGCGATTGCTCTGGAAGAAAAGATACTTGCCGTCCGGCGACCACGCAGGCTGGCCGTGGTGCGCGTAAAGGCGCGTCACGTTGCGCGGATCGCTGGCGCCATTCGCGGCCACAATCCACAAGTTCCACGCCTTGCTCTCGCCGCGGTGCGCGTAGCAAATCCAGCGCATGTCCGGCGACCATTCGTAATCGCCGCCGCCCTGGCCGCGCCATTGCGGGCCGGGCACGCTCACGAGCTTGGTCACCTCGCGATTGCTGATGGTCATCGTGTAAAGGCCGCCATCGTGGCCCGTGACCCAAAAGCCCAGCGTCGTTCCGTCCGGCGAAATTTTGAGCCGCTCTACGTCGTTGTTGCGTTTCCAGAGCGGCGTGACTTTGCCCGACTTCACCTCCAGCTCGTAGATGCGCGTGTAGAACTCGCGGTCGGAAGTGAAATAAAGTTTTTTGCCGTCCTTCGACCACGAGAAGTCCGCGTCTTCGCCCGCCCAATCCGTCAGCCGCGTCGCGTATTCCGCCGCGCGCGCGCCGATGCCCTTCGGCTTTTCGACGCCGATGGTCCAGATGTCACCGTGCAGTCCGAACGCAATCGTCTTTCCGTCCGGCGACAACTCGGCCTCGCTCGTGCCAGAACTGAGTTTCTCGCGGCGCCGTGTCGTTTGCTTTTCATCGGCGGCGGCAAAGAGTTTCAGTTTCTTCGGTTCACCTTTTCCTTTGCGCAAAACGTAAAGGTCCGGCCCGTACTCGAATGCGATGTCGCCGCTCTTCGATGCGACAGTCGGCCAGCGCACCGCGCCGCCGGTGAAGATGGTCAGCGGCTTGGAGTTTCCATTCGTGTCGAACAGCCACAGATTCGGCGTGCGGCGCGGATTGTCCGCAATCGGCGAAACGATTTCTCCGAGCTTGCCCGTCGATGGCGTTTGCTCCTGGACAGTCACCGTCAGGATTTTTCCGTCGGGAGTGAAGCGCGGCCAAAGATGCTGAAACTCATTCGTCGTGAGCGCACGGCGTTCGCCGCTCTGCGCGTTCAACAACCAGATTTGCGCGGCGGCGGAACCGACGTACCGCGGTCGCGTCCACGGAAAGCCGTAGCGCGCGAAGACGACGTGATTCCCGTCGGGCGAGTAATTCGGATTGTTGATGGCGGCGTAGTCCTCGGTCAGCAACCGGTCGCGCCCGTTTTTCACGTCCAGCGCGTAGAGCGAATAGTTCGGCGTGTCGCGTTTGCCGGAGAAAAGCAGATATTTGCCGTCGGGACTCCAGCCGTAGGGAATGTCGGAACCAGAGTGCCATGTGAGTTGCCGCGCGCCGCCGCCATCGGCGGGAATCACGTAGATGTCCCAATTGCCGTAGCGTTTGCTGGAGAAGGCGATCCAGTTTCCGTCCGGCGAGAAGATCGGATACGCGTCCATTTCCAGATGCGACGTGATGGGAATGGCGCGTCCACCGGCAGCGTCGCACGTCCAGATGTCGCCGCGATACACGAACGCGAGCCGCTTGCCGTCGGGCGAGAGCGCGGGCTGGCGCGCGCCGATGATCGGAGCGTTCGTGGGCGGCGGCAATTGCGCACGTAACGTGAGCGCCATTGCCGGCAACAAGAGCAGGAGTTTGAAACGCATAGCTGAATCGACTGCGAAACTACGCCCTGTGTTCACGAAAGCAATGAGGAGATTGGTGGGAGATATTTCGTCTACCGTCTCTATGAACGCGAAGGTAGGGCGACGCTGTCCTCAGCGCGCCGGGCCACGCACTCGGATATTGAGACGGTCGTTGCAAGCCGAGAGCGGCGCGCTGAGGACAGCGTCGCCCTACCTTCCGTGGCGGTTCAGGAAGGCAATGCGCGAGAGAATGGTCTGCTCACGTCCCCTCATCCGCCAGGTTCCAGTCGGGATAAACTTCCGCGTCGAGTTGGCCGCGCTGAATCAGGTCGTGCAGGTCGCGCAGGATCGTGCGGCGCGAGACGCGAAAGTCGCCGGCCAGATGAGTGATGTTCGGTTTCTCCGAAGCTTCGCGCAGCCGTTTCAAAAGTTGGTTCTGCCGCGCCAGCCGTTCGGTGAAGCGACGTTCCGGATCGTTCTGCTCGATCTTCTCGGCGCGTTCGAGCGATTGCAGCGAGCGTACCGTCTCATCAAGGCCGCACTCGTCGAGGGCGCGCCGCACGGTTTCACGGAGTTGCCCGATGTCCACGGGCTTTTCGATGACGTAATGCGCCGCGCGCGAGCCTTGCAGTGCCTGCAACCGCCCTTTGATGTCGAGCGTGCCGGAGATGACGATGATGGGCACGTGCGCCGCTGCGTCCTTCAACTGAGGCAGGAACTCAGTCCCTCGTTCTCCGTCCGCGAGAATGTGATCGAGGATAATGACATCGGGAACGTGCCGGTCCAATTGCTCCAGTGCCGCGCTGCCTGTGGCGACACACGTCAGCCGATAGCCGCGCAGGGCTTTCGAGTAGAGCCGGATTTGCGCCGGATCGTCTTCGACGACCAAAATGTCGGCCACGGCTCGTTCACTCATACTGTCGATCATTATGCCGCATCTTAGTTTTCCATTCCGCGACCGCAGTGTGCGAGTGACGCACAGTGCGCCGTTAAACTCCTGAACCACCCATTCTGGCAGGGCGACGCTGTCCTCAGCACGCCGCGCAACGTCGTCACGCAACGCGTCCAGGCTTTCCGAGGTCTCACCCCGGCGCGCCGAGGACGGCGTCGCCCTACCGTTTGAGGTTTCATTCCTTCTTAACCAGCCGCGGGCGCCACGATGCGAAACGTCGTGCCGCGCCAGGCGGGACTTTCGACGGCCAGACCCAGGCCGTCCTGCTCGGCCATCGAGTAAACGGTCGAGAGGCCGAGTCCGGTACCGCGCATCACGCCGCGCGTCTTCGTTGTGAAGAACGGTTCGAAGATGCGCGGCAGGATTTCCGGATCGATGCCCTCGCCGGAATCATTCACGAGAACCTCCGCATAAGCCTCCGCTGCGCGCGGCCTGAGCACCAGCGCGCCGTCGGCGTTCTGGCGTTTCCTCACCACGATTCTCAACGTCCCTTTGCCTTTCATCGCTTCGGAGGCATTCACGATGAGGTTCAATAAGATTTGTTCCATCCGTGTCCGCGAACAACGTGCGAGAGGAGTGTCACGATCCAATTCAAGCGTAAGCGCAATGCCGCTGAGGAACTGTTTGCTCAACAACGCCACCGTGTCTTCGACGACTTCTGGCAACGCGAACGGCCCCGCATCGTCCGCATCTTCGCGGCTGTAGCCCAACATCGAGCGCGCCAGTTTTTGTCCCTGTTGCACGGCGTGCTCCACTTCACCGACGTTTTCTTCGAGGTCGGCATTTCCTTTCACGGATTCGCCCGTGAGTTGATTGGACATGCGAATGACCGAGAGCAGGTTGTTGAAGTCGTGTGCAATGCCGGCGGCGAGCGTGCCGAGTGCTTTCATCTTTTGAGAATGGGCGACCTCGGCCTGCGCGGTTTCGAGCGCGCGCGCGCGTTCGGAGGCAAGACGATCCACCTGCAAATATCCCGCGAGCAAACGGCGCTGGCGCTGATAAGCAAACAGCGCGAAGCCCAGCGCGAGCGCCACGCCGAGAAGCGGAAGAAGAACGAACTTGCCTATGGCCGAAGAAGTCCGCGCGACAGGGGCCGGCGCGGCGGCGCTTCGAGCGCTGAAACCATTCTCCTGCCAATCAAGTCCAAATGCTGCGAGCCGTTGCCGCAGCGCCGGCAAGTTCCAGAGTTGGACAACACCATCGAACGTCGCCGCCGCCAATTGACCGCGCCCGCTGAAACGAAGCCAGCTCACCGCGTGCGGTTCAGGCGCGGCGAGCGACGCCAGTTCTGCGCCCGTGGCCGGATCCACGATTTGCACCAGTGGCCGGCTCGGAGCGATCGCCAGCAGTCTCCCGTCGTGCGAGTAACCGGCCGCGCCTGTGGTTCCGCCGAGATTTTCGCGCGCGAGCGAATTCGATAGCAGCGGTTCCCAAGTCTCGGGATTCCAGAGCCGATATTCCTGCGCGGAGCCAAGCACCAATTGTTGTCCGTCGTGGCGGAACACCGCGCGACTGTGCGGTCCCGCCACCTGGTGAATCAGTTTCCCCGTCGCGAACTCCCACACGAGCAACGTCTGGCTATCCACGCCGCCTGAACTGCTGAGCACGCGCTTGCCGTCCGGACTGAACGCAACGTGGCCCAGGGAACCAATCCAGGGAGAGTGAAGGCGCTTTCGCTTTTCAGGATCATCCAGGTCGACGAGCGACAGAGTGTGCGGGCTGGCCACGATGCCGAGCGTGCGTTTGTCCGGCGCGAGCGCGCTTTGGCCGAGATTGCGCGCGACGGGAAGGTCGATGTGCCGCGGCTTCCCGAGGCGCGGTCTGCCGTCCGAAGCGTCCGCGCTCATCGGATAAACAAAAATTCCCTGGTCGCCGGTTACGATCCAGCCTTGATGCCGGGATGACCAGAGCACCGTCAAACGACGCTGCCCCGAAACGGATTCCAAAATCTGGCCGGTGGCCAAATCCCAAATCACCAGATAGTAATTGTCCACCGTTGCCATCCAGCGTCCGTCATCCGAAAAGTCCACGCTCCAGAAGCGCCGATGATACTCCCGATCCGTGCGCCAGCGGAATTGCCGGAACGGTTCCTCGCTGGCGAACCGGCAAAGGCCGACGCCTTCGCCGGGACGGAACCACGCGAAGCGCCGGCCATCCTCGGTGAATCGCACGACGCGGCCATTGTCGAGCCGGTGCAGCAACTCGCCCGTGCGCGCGTCCCAAATTCTTGAAATGCCATCGCCCACCGCGGCCGTGAACCAATCGCCGCGTTCATCATAGCCAAAGGCGTAAAGCGTTCCGGTCGGAGCGCGCAGCCGCAGCGGTTCCCGCGTTTCGAGATTCCAGAGCATCAGGCCGACCTGGCCGTTCCCGCTGGCGAGTTGCTGGCCGTCCGCGCGAAACGCGAGCGCTTCCGGCAACCAGATGTTTGTGAAGGGCGCCTTCATCGCGCGGCCCGCGAAGTCCACGATGTGCGTCTGCGCGCCCTGGCCGAGCGCGAGCCAATTCGTTTTCGGATGAAAGGCCAGTGACCAAAGGTTCTTTTGCGGCAATTGCGTGACCAGATTGCCCTTGTTCTGCCGGTCGAAAATGCGCGCGGTCCAATTAGTGGTTAACACCGCGGCCCAGCGCCCATCGGGGCTGAATTGAAATGGAGCGCGGACAGACCGATCTGCGATTGCGTCCAAACGCGCCCCGGCGGCGTCCGTTTTCGCGTCGAACAAAACGACGGCGCCCGATTGGTAAATGGCGGCCAGTGTTTCATCGCGCGGCGCAAAAATCACGGCCCACAACCCGCCGAATTCCGCGGACCAATTCGTGGAAGCAGGCGGGGCGATGCGCCGTATCTCTGCGCCGTTGGCCAGATGGTGAACGCTGATCTCTCCGTTGGTATGGCCGACCGCAAAGCGCTCCAGGGCTGAATCGACATCGAAAGGACTGTTCTCGCGCGGCAATCGTTGGAACGGATTTTCCACCTCAATGTCATTCAAGGCGATGCTGGCGATGGCTTCGTTGCGGAGCGGCAACACATCGACGCCCGGCAACTGCGGACGCAATGCGACGGCGGCTTCGACGGCTTTGAGAGCGCGCGCCTGCCGCCCCATGCTGTCGGTCAATCGCTCCGCGCGGGCCTGCGCCAGGTGCGATTCATAGAGCCGATGGCGCACGTCCCGTTCGGCGGCCTCGGCGCGGGCGCGTTGCCGATCACTGTGCTGCGAAAGCAGAATGGCCGCGATGGCCAGCGCGATGACGACGATCAGAATGGCGACCGACGCCGTAGTGGCCCGGTGCAATCCGCGCCGGATGCTCTCGCGCTGGCGCTGCAAGTCAGCGTCAGAAACGTTGTGCGACGGGCCGTTCATTCGACACAGGCGCGGTTTTGTTCGTTAGAGCGCCAGTGCGGGCAGAATGATGCGCTGGCCTGCGAAAGAAAAGCGCGGCGTGCGCGAACCACTGTGCGAGTCGCGCACAGTGGCAGGAACAACAGGAACTCGATTATCGATTGCCGGGATTCGACCTGACCCCTCTTATGGACGGCTTGCTTCCATTTACGTTTGCCACCGCGTCAGCAGAGTGCTGAGATGAATGGCGTGACGAAAAGCCAATCCGCCATCAATACACGACATGGTGTCGTGTATTGAGAGTTAGGCGGCGTATGCCCACCTTCGCACACCTTGGTTTCGTTTTCTTCACATTGATGTTGGTTGGGTGTGCCTCACATCCTCGCGAGGTTCTTGCTCGCGATTGGTGTCCGGGGATTCTTATGCGCCTTCAGGGCGCGAAGGACTCTTGGGCGTTAGAGCACAAGAAGCGGGACTGGGAGGTTCCGACCGATGCCGACTTATTCGGCCCCGACGGTTACATTCGACAGAAGCCCACATGCCCGCAGGGAGGCGCATACACGCTTGGCCCAGTTGGCCAGCTTGTCACTTGCTCCATTCCCGGTCACACTCTGTGAATCATGCACACAACGCGACCCAACCATGCGCGGCGAACCCGGCGGGAGCGTCGCGGTTGCAATCGTTGCCTCCCGTGCGCCG
>JGI10216J12902_100519897_pt1 | contig 91847 bp, 68 predicted proteins | sample KanNatreferecore_FD_12902 | JGI IMG/M metagenome (IMG submission 12902)
CCGAATTCGCTGACGTGGGGACCGGACGGATGGCTCTATGGATTGAACGGCGTGTTCAATCAAAGCCTGATTCGCTCGCGTAACGGAAAGGAATACAGATTCAACTGTGCGCTATGGCGAGTGCATCCGCGCACGCGCGAGTCTCAAATCGTCTCCGAGGGCACGAGCAATCCGTACGGCATCGCGTGGGACACCGAGGGCAGCGCGATTATCGAGGCGTGTCATTGGGCGAACGATCATCTCTTCCATTTCGTCGAGACGGGCCATTACCAGCGGCAGGCGGGGACGTTTCCGCCGTTCACGATTCCGATTGGTTCGATCACGGACCACGGCCATCAGAAGACTGCGTATTGCGGCCTGGCGTTTCTCGACACCGACGCTTATCCGCCGCAATTCCGCGAGCGCATCGTCGTTGGAAACATTCACGGTGGCGCGCTCAACGTGGATCGATTGCAACGCGACGGCGCGACTTACCTGGCGAAGGGCGAAACGGACTTGCTGAACGGCAACGACGCGTGGTTCATGCCCGTGGCACTGAAGATCGGGCCAGACGGGTGCCTCTACGTGCTCGACTGGTACGACCGTTATCATTGCTCGCAAGACGCCGCGCGCGATCCGGAAGGCGTGGACCGTCTCAAAGGACGCCTCTACCGTCTGCGCTACCAAAACACTCCGCGCGCGCCGAAGATCAATCTCGCGACTGAGAGCGACGACCAACTGATTGCGAGGTTGGCGAGCGGCAATATTTACTTTCGTGAAACAGCGCAGCGGATTTTGACGGAACGATTGGGGAACACAGTGACCCCAGCTCCGGAACTGCGCGCGAAACTGGAGGAGATCGTTCTCTCTCCTGTAGCAGCCGACGTAAGGAGGCTCACTTCAAAATCCGAAATCCATCAGAGCCTCGTTACCTCGGCTGCTACGATTGAACGCAAAGCCCGCCTGCACGCATTGTGGGCGTTGATTGGCAGCGGCGCACTTGAGCCTGCATTTCACCTCAAGGTGCTCGCGAATTCCGAGGCCGCATACCGCGCCTGGGGTGTTCGCGCCGCGGGGAATTTCGGCGACGTCTCGTTGGCGATTCGCGAGAAGGTTTCCGCGTTGGCGAGTGACCCGGAACCGGACGTCCAACTCCAGGTCGCCATCGCGTCACGCAAAATCAAAAGCCTCGATGCACTGCCGGTCCTGATCGATGTGCTCGTTCGCTGTGGGCACGACAAGATCATTCCGTCCATCGCATGGAACAATCTTCATCCGCTCCTGGAAACCGATAGCGGGCCGTTCGTTTACTTGATCTGGGCAAAGAGAGAATGGTCGCCAGCCCTGGCCACACTTTCCCCGCGGATGGTTGAGCGCATGTGCAGCGCCCAAAAGCCCGACGCAACCGCAATTGCGACCTTCATAAAGTTCGTCGCCGGTCGGGACAGCGAACGCACGAAGGATTGCCTGTCCGCGGTTTCGTCGAAGCTCGGCGGCTTAAGCGAATCGGCTGCTCTCGAACTTAAGACGGAGCTGAAGCCAGTGTTGCAGGAACTTCTCGCGCGCAAGGCGGACGCACCGCTTGTCCTGAGCGCGCAACTGCTCGCCGCCCGGCTCGGTCTCGCTCAGGTCGATGCCGCTGCCGTGCGCGCGCGATTTACGTCGCGTGACGAATCCGAGGCCACGCGATTGCAAGCGCTGGATGCGCTCGTTGCTTTTCGTGATCCGGCATTGCTCGCTGCGTTGCCGGAAGTTTTGTCGTCGGCCCCGCCGCAATTCATTCGGCGCGTCTTCGCTGCCCTGGGTCGCGTCGAAGACCCGAAGCTCGCAGATGTCCTCCTCGGCGAATATCCGAAGCTCGCACCCGAACTGCAGCCGCTCGCAATCGATTTAATCATGCAGCGCGAACGGTGGGCGCGGAAACTCCTTGATGCCGTCCTCGCGAACAAGCTGCCGAAGGGCGTGCTCAACGCGAATCATCTGCGAAAGATTCTGGAGAGCAATGACCGCGAAGCGTTGTGGGTGGTCGAGAAGGCGTTCGGCAAAATTCGCGAGGAGCGCAATCCCGAACGCGAGAAAGTGGTCGCCGAAATGGCTGCCTATTTCCGTGAGCACATCGGTGACCCGCACCGCGGCCAGACGGTTTTCCGCAATTTGTGCGCGCAGTGCCACACGATTTACGGCGAGGGCGGCGCTGTCGGTCCGGACATTACCGCGAACGGTCGCGCGTCATTCGAGCAACTGCTCTCGAACGTATTCGATCCGAGCCTCGTTATCGGGCCGGCCTATCAGGTCACGACGGTGGTGACGAAAGACGGGCGCAACCTCACCGGCTTGATCGCCGAGGACAACGAACAGCGCGTCGTGGTGCGCATGTCAGGCGAAGGCGAAGAAACCGTGCCGCGCAACAACGTGAAGTACACGCGCGTGAGCAAGCTCTCGATGATGCCCGAGGGACTCGAAGCATCGCTGGACAAGAAAGATTTGTCAGACTTGTTTGCTTTCCTCGCGCTCGACCAACCACCAACAAACGCAGCGGCAAAGTTGATCCCTGGCGCGCCGGACATTGCGAAACCCAAGGAGTCGTCGCCGCCAACGGGCCGAATCGAAATTCAATCAAAGGCGACGAAACTGATCGTGCGCGCACAGCCAGCGGGCCATACCAAATGGATTGAACTCGCGAGTTATGTCATGGAAACGAACTCGCGCCCATACCTTCATCCGGTGCGCGACGCATCAGGCCGAGTCGTGCTCACCGAAGACCGGCCGGTGGACCATCCGTGGCAGCACGGCATCTTCACCGGCTTCCATCGCGTGAACGGCTTCAACTACTGGAAGGAAGACGAGGGCAAACAGCGGTTCGTAAAGCTCCTCGATTTGAAGGAAGCGACCGAACGCGTGTCCTGGCGCGCGCTCGTAGAACTCGTCGCGCCGAACGGGAACGTCGTGCTCGAAGAAGAGGATGCCATCACGGTCCATGCGCCCGAATCCGCCAACACTTACGTCATCGACTTCGACCTTTTGTTGCGCGCCAAGGAACAAGATGTGAACTTCGGCAAATTCTTTGTGGGCGGGCTGTCCGTGCGGATGCCGTGGGACAAAGCGAATCCGCGCCAGACGCACCTGAACTCGAGCGGATTGCGCAACCGCGCCTGCGAACAGCAGCGCGCCGCGTGGTGCAACGTAGAGCGCCCATTCGGAAACGAAACGTTCGGCATTGCGGTGTTCGATCATCCGGCCAATCCAAACCATCCCTCCGGCTGGCGCGCCGATGAGCAGGGACTGATCAATCCGAACATTTCGGCTCTCGGCGATTGGACGCTCGCGGCACGGCAGACACGGCAATTTCGCTACCGGCTGCTGGTTTATCGCGGCTCCGCGACGCGCGAGCAGTTGAATGCCAGCTTCGAAACGTTTGCCGGCGATTCACGCCGGAATACCGCGGTTAAACCGTGAGCGGGCCAGTGAAGGATTCAAGGCCGATGATTATTCATTCGCCGCGGGCGGAAGGTCGGGTGGGACTTGCAGCGGCGCCGGACGCAGCACATTGCGAAACAGAAAGAACCAATAAATCGGCGCAAAAATGAGGCAAAAGACCGGCGCAAAGATGAAGCAAACCGCGGTGGAGAAGAGCAGATATCCGCCAATGACGAGAAAGCTCCGCGGCAACCTGAGGAACGTTCCATTCCGCAAGACTTCACCTTCGGAGAAGAGATACTCGAAAGGAAGATAGTTGTTGTATTCGCCCACGGCCGCGTTGCATTGCGAACAAAAGCAAACGGTTTCCGCGTGTTCGGTAAAACACCGATGACAAACCGGCTGCGCATCGCCGTCGCGTACCGCGGCAGCGATTGTCTCATCCCACGGATCGGGCGATACCGGCCCGGCGAACATCCATCGAATGAAATACGCGACAGCCGCGATCACGATTCCGAGAATCGCCAGCGTCGCGATCTGCGATTCTGGAGCTCCGAGGTTCATGCGCCGTCAGTGAATCATGGGCGCGTCAAAATGGAAACGCCGAATTGCAAAGACACGGTGCAACGCTTAATCCACCTTTACATTCTCCAGCCGTTCCATCGCAGCTTGAACGCGTTGCAGCGCTCGCAACATGCCGGCGCGGATCTCCTCGTTCGGCGGCGTCTGAGGATCGTTAATCAGTGCGGCCATTCTTTGCAGAACGTCCGGTGTCCGCTTCTTCAGACTCGCGATGTGCTTCTCCCAGGTGAGTTTTTTATGGGCGCACTTCAGCAAGTCCTCGAGATACGCGATGTCCTCCCGCGTGGTCTTGCGCGCCTGATGCTTTCGATTCACGGCCTCCAGTTCACCTTTCAGGTCGAGGATCGTTTTCTCACAGCGCTCGATGTCTTTCACGAGCGCGTCCAATTCCGCAATGACCTGCTGCTGCCGGGCCGCGTTCTTTTCCGCGAGTTTGAATTGTTTAAGCGAAGACATAACTGACACGCCGTTAGCTCATTTCGCCGGATGACTTTGTCTGCCCGTGGCATCCCGCCTCCATTCAGATGCCTTAGTATTCCAGCTTCAGCGAAACGAAGAGGGCCGATCAGGAGAAACCGGCCCTCTCGATTTGAAACCACCGGAGGATATTTGGGAAACCGGTGGAATCCACGCCCACTCTGGCACCAATCTTTCGGCGTGCAACAACAGAGACAGTAAAGGATGAAAAAGCCCCGCCACTCGGCGGGGCGTGTGTAACCCAACACACATCTGAACGGACAATGAAGATGACCGGTCCGCGGCGGAAAAGTTTCAACCAAAAGCAGTTTCGTGTTGTCTTGTGGCTACCGAGGTGTTGGGAAGCACAACAACTTCGCTTCACGGCGCATTGGTCTGCGCAACCGCGCCTGGCACATCGAATGTGAAGTTTATCGGCAATGGACCGTTCCTGGTCACGGGAATCTGCATTTCTTCTTCGCCAAGCTTTCGATGCACCGTAGCAATTGTGTAATCGCCGGGAGGCAAACCACTTGGCAGCGCAAAGTTCCCATTGCTGTCCGTGACCGCAAACCACGGATGATCCACCACGCCCAGGTAGGCGAACATCCACGGATGAACGTCGCATTTGATCTGCACCAGCACTTCAGGTTTATCGAAAATCTTTTGCTGGGTCATGCCGGCTATCGGCAAGCCGATGTTGAATTCCCGGTTGCCGGCATTCTTCGGCATCGCATGGACGTTATGAAGCATTGAGTCTGAGTTGCGAATTTGAAATGGCTGCCCTGCGCGCACCCCCAGGACATACGGTTCAAACTGGCAATTGACGTTGTCCAGCAACGGCTTGCCCACTTGCGGTGCTTTGCTCGGCTGCACTCCTGCTTTGATGTAAACAAAGACATTCGCCAGTCCGCCATCAGTGCCCACCGCGTAATGACGCGTCGCAATCGGCGCCGGGTTTAACCGGGCGCACATTGGATCGAGCGTGATGGGCGTTTCCGGCGGCGGCGTGCCGCGCAGTGTAACACGACCGACAATCGACGCGCCGCCCTGCAAACTGCTTCGGCCTGATGTTGTTGCCACTGCGACAGGCCGGTCGAACGAATTCTCCGGCGATGGAATTGGCCCGCCCACAACGCCATTTCCGATTATTGGATTCGATGAACCAGAACCCGGTGACTGAGCGGTGTTCGCACGAGCGGTCGGAAGGCGGGTTGCGTTTGTTTCAACGCGCGGACGCAACGGGGCGAACGAGGATTTCATCTCCGCCGGCGTGAGTGGCCGAGGCGTGCTCTGCGGGGCAGCGGTTGGCGCAGTCGCCGCCATGCGTTCAGCCTCGGCCCGCTGTTGGTTCGCGCGAATCCGTTCGCGCACGATCAGGTAAGCCAGTGCCGCAGCGATGAACATGAGCAGAACAAAACTGGCCTTTTGCAGAGCGGAACCTGATTCGTCGTTCATAGCGGTTCAGTGGTGAACACCAGTTCGACTGCGCGGTTGCGAAGGGAATTCAGTAATCAGTTATCAGTTATCAGTGAACCAGTAATCAGTCGGCGGCCCCCCGCGCTCGCACTATCCTCCACTGATTACTTCCCAAACTCCACGGCTGGTTTCGGCAATTCACGTTTGATCTCATCAAGCCGATAACCAAACCCCGGCCCACGCACTGACGACAAATCCACCACACCGTTGCGCCGGCGATACAATCCGGGATGCACCGCCTCCTCCGCGCGCGAGGCGTCGGGATAAAACTGCATCGCGTTCGTTTCAAAGCCCGCGATGGTGCCGACGTGCGCGGCCAGCAGCGCATGGGGAATTTGCGCGAGCATCGGGTTCGTGAGGTCCTGCACCATCAATTGCATTCCGTGCGCCTTCGCCCAGCAGGCGCTGAGCAATGCGCCCGTCTGGGTCTTGCACGTCTTGAGCGCCACGCCGGTCCAGCCGAGTTCACGCCCGCGCCGCACCATTCGCCAGTTGTGCGCGCTCTCGTCGAGGAAGAGCGGCTTCCGCTGGGACACGCTGTGAACGTCGATGGGAAATTCCTCCAACTCGTACGGAAACGGCTGCTCGACGTAGAGCAACTTGTCGAAGGTTTCGCGCGCGTCGCTCTGCAATCGATCGAGGATGTCGTTCACATATCCCGGCTCGGTTACGGTGCAATTGAAGTCGGCGGTCAGGCGCGGCACTCCTTCTTCACGCGCGATGTCTCCTACCCTAATGAGTCGCTGATAATCCCAGGCGCTATCGTTGCCACGCAGCTTGATCTTCAGGCACTTCAGCCCATCTCGATGAATCCAATCACGGAGCAATACGGGGTAGCCGTCATTGGGTTCTTTTCCCGTCAGTTCCGATTCATCCAACGGATCGAGTCCGCCCACAAGGTGCCAGGCGAGCAATTGCTGCGGCGGATTCGCGACCAGGAAGTCGGACGGGAACTTGCCCGCAAAATCCAATTCATCGCTGCGCAGAAACTTGTCGAGGCGGTAATCCAAGAACTCCGCCGTGTAAGTGGAATAGACGGGGCGTCGGTATAGTTGGCCAAAGGCATCGTGCAGCGCGATGTCGAACACGGAGAGGCAAACCAAACCCGCGAGCAACGGCATCGGCTCGGAAGTCGTTTGCAGGGACGAAACGTTGAACTCCCTGAGCAATTCCTCAAAGCGAAGTTCCTGAAAAGCGCCGCCGATTTCAAACGCGTGTCCCGCGTGCTCGAACTTCGGCAGTTCGCGGGCGAGTACGACGCAGAATTCCTTCAGCCGTTCGAGTCGAGCGGCGTAGGGAACCTTGCTTGGCCAAACCCATTGCACGCTCAGCGGCGTTTCACCCCAACCCTCGGCGCGTCTGCCGTCGCGGCCTTCCACCGTCACGCACGCTCGCGCGCACGTCACCGAAGTCGTCGTCTCGGTGCCGAACTTCAGCGGCACGCGCATTTCAATGGGAAGAAAGTAGAGGCGTGTGGCGACAACGCGCACGTCCGTGGGTTTGCTCATTTGATGGGGCGGAAGCTGAATGTGTTCTTCAGTTCGCCGTGCTGAGTTCGCACGAGCATTCCCGTCGAAACGTTATGGCGCTTGAACCAGCCCTGCGGCACTTCGAGCACGAACTGGATGTTCCCGGACTTCGACGGCACAGACGTTTCATTCAACGGTTGCAGATCGTAAATCTCCTGAATGATTCCTTCCGGGTCGATGTAAGCGATGGAGAGCGGCACGTAGGTATTGCGCATGTAGAACGCGCGCGGCTCGGGCGCGGAAAACACGAACAGCATCGCTTCGTTCTCGGGCATGTTCGTGCGCCACATCATGCCGGTGTAAATCTCGACCGGCTTCAGCGCCAGTTCCGTGTTCAATTCCTCAGCGCCGATGTAGAGCTTCATCGTCTGCAGGCGCGGTTGGGCGTTCGTGAGAAAAGGCGGTGCAGGCGGCGACACCGCCACGGGCGCCGCAGAAGTCGAGGGCGACGAGTTCTGTTTCGCGTCCTGGCAACCCGGCAATGTGGCGGCCAAAACGGCCAGCGTCATCGGAAAACACTTCACGCAAAGAACGTGAAGGAAACGGCGCCGAGATTCAATGGCGCGCTCGTTTGCAGTGCCGGCTCTGCCGATCCCGGCGCACGGACCGCCTCAAGGCGGGGCTGCAAACCAACGGGAGGCTTGCGCCACTAAGCGCTCGTCAGGACCAATGCCCATTGGCATCATCCGGCATTCATGAATCTTGAACGCGACGGCAACCTGATCGAAGCGTGCGTGTGGTTCGTGCTGGCCGCAGCGTTGTTCGTCCATGCGTTGCGCGCGGACAAACGCGTTCGCCCCACGTTGTTTCTCATCGTCGTAACACTTGCGGTGTTCGGAGGTTCTGATCTCGTCGAAGCGCACACTGGCGCATGGTGGAGACCATGGTGGCTGTTCGTGTGGAAAGCGGCGTGCGTGTTGACGCTGCTGTTCGGGTTTGTGCGCTACTACCGAAAAGCAAAAATCAAAACCACGGATGGACGCAGATGAACACGGATAGCAAAGCCGGTCTCAGCATTGGCGCACACAATTCCCTCTCGGCATTCGCGTCCATCTGTGTCTGTTTGTGGTTACTTTTCATTTCATTTCCCGCGGTCGCGCAGTTCGCGCCCAAACCCGTGCCACGAATGCAGGTGCTGCCGCTGCCGCACCAGGAGATTTCCTTCCAACGCCACGGTGTTGAACTCACCCGTTTCCATTTCAATCCTGCTGACAAACGCCCTTTCCTTTATCCGCTCAATGGGCCGAGCGGACGTTCGCTCACCCGCATGGGCCATCCGCACGACCCGGTCACGCACAGCCATCACAACTCGCTCTGGCTCTCGCACCGCGACGTGAATGGTTTGAATCTTTGGGAAGATGGCGGACGCGGACAAATCCGTTGCGTGCGGGTCGAGCAACTCGAAGACGGTGACGATTTCGCTTCCGCAACCGTGCTGAATTCCTGGGGCGAAACGAACAAAGTGCTTCTTTGGGAACGGCGTCGCATGACCGTGCAAACACTCGCGAACAATGAGTGGCTGCTAATCCTCGACATGCGCTTCGACGCAAACAAAGAGCCGGTCACGTTTGGGAAAACTCCATTTGGCCTCGCCGCCGTGCGCATGGCCAAGAGCATCGGTGTGAACGACGGCGGCGGCATGATTCGCAACTCAGAAGGCGGCGTGAACGAAACGAACGTGTTCTGGAAACGCGCCCGGTGGGTCGATTACTCCGGCAGAATGGCGCGTGACACCATCGAAGGCATCGCGTTCCTCGATCATCCATCGAACCCGAATCATCCGAGTTACTTTCACGTCCGCAACGACGGCTGGATGGGTGCATCGCTCACGTTTGACGCCGCGCGCGTGATCGAAACGAACAAACCCCTGCAACTCCGCTACGGCTTCTACGTCCATTCCGGTTTGCAGGAGACGAACGCGCTGGAGAATCGGTGGAAAGATTTCAGCAAGCTCCCTTTGACCCGATAGGGTCGCGCCGCCGCCTACAGCCAGAGTTCAGAACCCAAGTGCGGTTAAAGGAAATCGCACCTCTCCTGTCGGAATGGCTTACACATTTCGGTCGAATGCGGCCCGTCGGAGCGCGCGTTTTGTGGCACAGCATATGCCCATCGAGGCGCTGACGTGCGTTATGACTGAGTTGCTTTCCATCTTTCCGCCCTGGTTCTTCATCCTGCTTGCGGTCGGTGTGTTGGACGCCCTCTTGCAATTCTCCGACTATCGGGAGTGGCGCAAAGAACAGCGCGAATCGGGGAACGTGAAAGAATAGGCACGTTCGGAACCCTGCCGAGCGATTGTTGAAGGTCCACCAGAAGAACCAACCATCGCGGTCGTGGTGTTGGCCGTAATCTTCAGCGAATAAATCATTGCGTCGAACCGTGGACTGGCGAACCTTCGACCCGAAGGAAATCTATGACACCGACAGCAACACTTGAAGGACCGGCAACGCAAACCACGAGCGCGCTCAGCCAACTCGATCAGCTGAAGAAGTTCACGAAGGTCGTCGCCGACACGGGCGATTTTGCGACGCTCAAGGAATACGCGCCACAGGACGCCACGACGAATCCGTCGCTCATTCTCAAGGCGGCCATCATGCCCGAGTACAAGCATCTGGTGGACAAGGCGATTGCCAACACACGCAGCGCAAACGTAGCAGCGTCGCAGCGCGTGGCGCACACGGTGGATTCCTTGCTCGTGCTCTTCGGTGTGGAGATTTTGAAGATTGTGCCTGGGCGAGTTTCGACGGAGACGGACGCGAACCTGTCTTTCGACACGGAAGCGCTCATCAACAAAGCCCACCGGTTCATCGAGCTTTACAAGGCGAACGGAATTCCGAAGGAGCGCATCCTGATTAAAATCGCAACAACCTGGGAAGGCGTGCGCGCGGCGGAGGTGCTGCAGAAGGAAGGCATCAACTGCAACATGACGCTGCTCTTCTCGCTCGCGCAAGCGGTCGCGTGCGCGGAGGCGAACGCAAAACTGATTTCGCCGTTCGTCGGGCGCATCCTCGATTGGTTCAAGAAGAGCACGGGCAAGGATTACGCGCCGGCGGAAGACCCGGGCGTGACTTCAGTGCAGAAGATTTACGCTTACTACAAAAAGTTCGGGCACAACACCGAGGTGATGGGCGCGAGCTTCCGCAACGTGGGCGAAATTCTGGAGCTGGCCGGCTGCGACCTGCTCACCATCTCCCCTGCTCTGCTCGGTGAGTTGAAGAAATCCACAGCGCCGGTCGCGCGCAGGCTCAGTCCTGAGACGGCCGCCACGAGCGACGTTCAGCGCCTCAAAGTGGACGAGAAAAGCTTCCGCTGGCTGATGAACGAAGACGCGATGGCAACGGAGAAAACTGCCGAAGGCATTCGCCTCTTCAACGCCGACGCGCTGAAGCTCGAGAAGTTCATCGCGGAGAAGCTGTAGCGTGCCCCCGGCATCTTGCCGGAACATTCTCACAACAGCCGCAGTGCTTCGCCGAGAAATTCATATTGCGCGAGTGAGTTGTAGAGTTGCGCGGAGATGCGGAAGCAGCGCTGCTCTGGTTCGCCCGCGCGATTGAACGGGACTTCAATTCCAAAGCGGTCGTAAAGCTGCAATTGCTCCGCATCGATTTTCCCAGCGCGCGGCGCGTGCTGAAACTTTTCCGGCAAGGGAATTGCAGCCATCGCTCCCAGCATCCGTTCCGGACAAGGCGGTTCCACCGCGAGACGCTCGCAGAGAACGTGTCGCGCTTCTCTCGCCAAACCGCTGTTGCGCGCGCGCACTTCCCGCCATCCACCCGGCAGCAGCTTTCCCATCCAACGAATCGCTTCGCCCACACACATCCAGGCGGTCGGATCGAACGTGCCGCACCAATCGAAGCGATCCTGGAATCGCGAATATCCCAGGCGTAGCCGATTGTTTCCGTGACTGATGACGGGCGGTTGAACTTGATCCTGCTTGTCTTCGCGCACCCACAGAAACGCCGCGCCCTTCGGAGCGCAAACCCATTTGTGGAGATTGCCGGTGTAATAGGCCGGGCGGAGCTTCGCCACCGAAAGCGGCAGCATTCCCGGTGCGTGCGCTCCATCGACCAATGTATCAATGCCGCGTGAATCCAGTTCGCGGATGATTTCTTCAACAGGGAGAATCATTGCCGTATCGCTCGTGACGTGATCGATCAACGCCAGACGCGTGCGGTGGGTCGCTGAACGAAACACTGCTTCGACAACATCATCCGGGCCGCGTAACGGGAACGGGACGCGCGCGGTGACAACTTTCGCGCCCGCACGCCGTGCAATTTCGACAAGCACATTATGGCAGGCGTTGTAATCGAGATTTGTCGTGAGTAACTCATCGCCGGGCTGCAAGTTGATGGAACGCACGACAGCATTCACGCCGGTCGTAGAATTCGTTACGAACGCGATGTCGTTCGTCATTGCGCCGATGAACTTCGCCAGTTCCGCGCGTGACGGCTCCAGCCACTCCTCGTATCGACGCCAAAGAAACTGGACCGGCTCGGCCTCCATGCGACGCCGCAACTCCGCCTGAAGTCTAAGAATCGCTTTCGGACACGCGCCGAATGAGCCGTGATTGAGAAAGACGGTGCCGGGCTTCAGTGCCCAATGCCGCCGGAATTTGGAAGGCGCAGGCCGCGCCAGTCGTTGTTGCTTCACGCCGTTGGAGTTCACGCTTTCGCGTGCGCCCGGACAAGCTGGAACTCCGACACCCCGCCCTGGGGTCGCGATCCAATAGATTGCTGCTGGAGTGCGGTTTATTGATTTGTTGAAATAGCGGACATGGGAAAAAGGTGGTCGTTGCGTCGGAAACTCATTGTCGCGGCGCTGTGTGTGCTGCTGTTCCCCGTTTTCTACGTTCTGGCGCTTGGCCCCGTATTCTTTTTGGAGGAGCGCCGATTGCCGGGTGGAGTCTCGACTGTGCTTGCGGCACCGATAGGTTGGATTCCTGACAGTACATTCATGCGCCGCTGCGGTCTTCACGATGCGCTTGCCGATTATTACAGTTGGTGGTCAGAGAGGGGACGCCGAAAATGATGCTTTACCCCATAAGATTTCTTTGTTGGTCGGTCCTTGCTCCATCGTTAATTTCCCCGCCAATGATCAGCCCAAGCATCTTTCGTGTTTTCCGAATTGCGCCAGTCCTCGCCGTTTTGATTTTCGCCTGCGCGGCGGCAGCATCGACCAATCACCATGTCCTGCTCATCACCGTTGATGGTTTCGCGGCGTATTACTTGAAAGACCCGGCGGCGCCACTGCCGACTTTGCGCAAACTGGCGAGCGAAGGCGCGGTGGCCGACGGAATGAAAGTCGCGAATCCGTCCATCACGTGGCCGAACCACACGACGCTCGTGACCGGCGTTTATCCAGAAAAACATTCGGTCTTTTTCAATGGCGTGCTCCAGCGCGCCGGGACGGGACTAAGCGTTGCAGTCGATCCAAGACGCGACAAAACGGACCTTGTTGCCGTTCCCACGCTCTACGATCTGCTGCACAAAAACGGCTATCGCACTGCTGGCATCAATTGGCCCTGCACGCGCAACTCCGGCACGCTCGACGATGACTTTCCCGACGTGCCCGACTCGATCACTCACAGCACGCCGGGGCTGCGCGATGAACTGGTCGCGGCCGGAATTCTGAAAGACAAAACCGACCGCAGTTTTGGGACGCAGAGCGCCGCGAGCCGAGACCAAATCTGGACTACAGCGGCGGCGCACGTCATTCGCGCGCGCAAACCGAACTTCATGCTCATCCACATGCTTATCACAGACGGCATTCAGCACCGCTACGGCCCGCGCACTCCGGCGGCATTGACGGCATTGGCGCAGGCAGATTTTCAATTGCGTGAAATTCTTACGGCGCTCGATCAAGCCGGCATTCGCGACCGCACGACATTGTTCATCTTGGCCGATCACGGCTTCGAGACTTCGACGAACATCATTCATCCCAATGTGCTGCTGCGAAAGCACGGGCTGCTGGATACCAACCGCGTGACCGGAACGCCGTCGGTGTTCAAGGCCCGCGCGCAAATCGTTTCGGAAGGCGGCACCGCGCTTGTGTATCTGCTGAACCCCGACACGAAACAGGAAGACCGCGCGAAAGTGTTGCAGCTATTTCGCGAGACGGAAGGGATTGCTCAGATCATCGAGCCTGAAGGCTTTGCTGCACTGGGCTTGCCCCTGCCCGAAAAGAATTTACAGATGGCTGATTTGATTCTGGTGCCGAAGCCTGGCCACGCTTTTTCGAACCAGGCGTTCGGCGAGGAGCACATCACGCCTGTCACGCTCACGTCCGGCGGTCTCGGCAATCACGGCTATCTGTCGTCGAACACGAACATGAACGCGGTGTTCGTCGCGGTCGGACGGGGCATCAAACGCGGCGTGAAACTGGGAATCATCGACAATCGCGACGTGGCGCCGACGATGGCGCATCTGCTCGGAGAGAAACTTCCTGGCGCCGATGGGAAGGTCTTGACTGAGATTCTGGAATAATCCGACGCCCGGACGTTCAGATGGTTGGCCAGGTTGGGCTGACTATTTGTAGCCAATTCGCCCGGCTCCCGGACTGGCCGCAGGCGGAGCATCTGCACTTTCCGATTTCTCCCGTTCCTCCGTAGCCAGGTCGTACGGCAAAAACAATGTATCGACGAGGGCGGAAAGCGGAATATCAGCGACTGCGATGAACTCTGACTCGGTCGAGTGATGGGCTATCTGTTCACAATCGAAGCGCACGCCCTGATACGCGCCGCTGCCACCGCGCCACCGTGAACCCAAAGAACCACAGCCGACCGCCAGGAGGAGCAGCACGGCCATCACCAGATTGAGAAGGTTTTTCATTCTGGCGCAATTGAAGCAGCCAAGCCTTACGACGACAAGCCGGGATTCGCCCATTCGCAAGATTTACCGCAAGAGCCTGGGGCTGAATGTGTGTCGTCGTCTCCGTTAGGAAAGGAATGAAAACGTAGTTCCGAATCAGCCCCATCTACGCCGTATGATCCAGCCTATCGCTCGGGTGCAGATGCTGGAGCTTTTGTTTCTCCAGCCAACCCTCCCATCCGGACTTATTCTGCTCTTTGAGCAACGCCGTTAAATCCGTCACGTTACCCCGAAGCGCCGTCATTCGTTTGGTGTGCTCCGCCTTGAGGTCGGCTATCTCCTGTGCGTGTTCTCCCCTGGCTCGCACCAATTCGGGAACAACCTGCTTGTTCTCCGCCTCCAGCCGGTTGATTTCCCGGTTCTTTTCACGAATCGTCCTGAACAGAAAGAAGTGCGAGCCGCCGATTGCGAGAAGGGCTCCGGCCAAAACGCGCCAGTCGATTTCCATTCTTCCAGTAGCGGCTAATCCGGGATGGCTCTAAATTATTCCGCGAAGCCGGACTTGGGAATGATTACGGAACCGCTCCCATACGTCAGAATCTCCACCATGAAATCAACTGTGCTTTTGCTCGCGCTGGCCGCTGCACTCTCTTCCACCTCCTCGTTCGCCGCCGCCGTCAACGACCGGGAAGCGGCCGTGCGCAACGATCGCTCGACGATGGAGAAAGACGCGCGCTGGATTTACAACGATTTCCAGCGCGGCCTCACGCAGGCGAAATGGTCGGGCAAGCCGCTGCTGGTCGTGCTGCGTTGCGTGCCGTGCCACTCCTGTGCCGGCATTGACGCGAGTGTGTTGAACGAGCCGGACCTCGCGCCGTTGTTGGACAAGTTCGTGTGTGTGCGAATCATCAACGCGAACACGCTGGACTTGTCGCTGTTCCAGTTCGACTACGACCTTTCGTTCTCTACACTCATCTTCAACGGTGACGGCACGATTTACGGCCGCTACGGATCCTGGACGCACCAGAAGAATCCGCAGGACAAAACGACGGCTGGTTACAAACGCGCGCTCGAAGCGGCGCTGGCCATTCATCGCGACTATCCCGCGAACAAAGCTGCGCTGGCGGGCAAGCAGGGCGGGCCGACGCCTTACAAAACACCGTTGGAAATTCCGACGCTGGCGGGGAAGTACAAACCCGCTCTCGATTGGGAAGGCAAGGTCGTGGCGAGTTGCGTTCATTGCCATCAGATCAGCGAGGCGTATCGGACGTCGTATCGAAGCCAGAAGAAGCCGGTGCCCGCAGACTTGATTTATCCAATGCCCACGCCGGAAACACTTGGACTGACGCTGGCAGCGGATCACGTTGCGCGCGTTGAAGCAGTGGCTTCGGACTCACTTGCGGCGAAGGCGGGTTTGCAGAAGGGTGATGAGTTCGTGTCGCTCGCAGGACAACCACTCGTTTCGATTGCGGATGTGAGTTGGGTATTGCACCGCGCGCCGGACTCTGGATCGCTTGCGGCGCTGGTGAAGCGGGATGGTTCCGAAAAATCGTTGAACATCAGCCTGCCGAACGGTTGGAGAACGAAATCTGACATTTCAAAACGCGTCGGGACCTGGCAAATGCGCGGCTGGGCCAGCGGCGGTCTCGTGCTCGAAGACCTCACAGATGAAGAACGCAGTCAGCGCGGCATTGAGAAAAACAAGATGGCGCTCTTCGTCAAACACGTTGGTGAGTACGGCTCGCACGCGGCAGCCAAGAAAGCCGGATTCAAGAGGAGTGATGTCATTGTTGAACTCGATGGAAAGTCGAACCGCATTACCGAAGGCGAACTGATCGGCAATTTGCTGCAAACACGCCAGGCCGGTGAAAAGCTAAAAACAACTGTGCTTCGCGGCCAGGAGCGTGTGGAACTGTTGATGCCGGTGCAGTAAAACGTGCCCGGCATCCTGCCGGGTTCTGCGCGCCCTCAGGAACCCGGCAGGATGCCGGGGGCACGCTGCTCCGTTAGCGCCGGGCGTCGCAGGTGAAACGCTGACAAATCGAAACGTGTTCGCCCAGCGACGGTGACTTCCGCCAGCGCCTCGCCAACCGCCGCCGAGTGTTTGAATCCGTGACCCGAGCAGGCCGACGCAAACCAAACGCGCTCGGTGTCGGGATGCTGGTCAATCACAAAATGGAAATCGGGCGTAACGGTGTATTTGCAGGCCACCGCGCGGACGCAGCGGGACGAAATTCGCAGGCGCGGTGACGCGACGGCGTGCATCGCCGCCATCTCGCTCGCACTCACTTCACGTTGCATCTCGTCTGGCGTGGTGGTTCGGTCGAATTGTTCGCCCGCGATTTTCATTCCACCGCCGGGGCCGTCGATGGCCGGGAATCCATAAAACATTTCCGAGCCATCATCCGGCACGCGGATGTAAACCGGCATGTGCACCGGCGTGAAAAGTTCGTGCGGCCCGTCCGGCTCAAACCAGAAAAGGACCTGGCGAAAAATGCGCGCACGGCTCGCCAGTTCGGGCACGAGTTTCGGAAGCCATGCGCCAGCGGTGAGAATCAGGTGGCTCGTTTCATAGCGACTCCGGTTTGTCGTCACTTCCACGCCATCGCCGGAGACCTTCCATTCCACAGCCTGTTCATCCGCGTGAATCTCCGCACCCAGCCGCCGCGCCATTTCCAATTGCGCCGCGATGCAGGATTCCGGGTGAACGAAGCCGGCCTCATGCTCGAAGTAACCCGTTTCATCTCCGCGCCAATGGAACTGCGGAAAGCGCCGGCCCAGCGTACTCGCATCGAGCAACTCGTGTTTGATGCCGTGGCGCCGCGCGACGTTGATCGTCGTTTCAAGAAAGTCCGCCGCGCCGTGCGCCTGAGTGCGACCGGAGGCAAAGCCGTAGATGAGTCCACCAACGGATTGGAGCAGCGTTCGGCCCGTGGCCGCTTCGAGCTCGCGCCAGATTTCGTGAGAGCGGCGCGCAAACTGAACGTATTGATCACCTTCCCCAACTGCGAGCCGTGTGATGCGCGTGTCACCGTGCGACGAGCCGTGATCGTGTGGCGGCGAAAACCGATCCAGGCCCAGCGCCTTCACTCCGCGCCGCGTGAGTTGATAAAGCGCAGCGCTGCCGACGGCGCCACAGCCCGCGACGATTGCGTCCCAATGTGTTTGCAATCAGACCGCCGCCGGCTCAGGAGAAGCTACTGGCGCAGGCTGCGCCTGTTCGATGGATTCGATGCGATAGCGGTGCGCGCCGTGTTCCGTATCCAACTCGATTTCCTCGTTGGGCTTTTTGTTCAGGAGCTTCTGCGCGATGGGAGCGAGATAGCTCATGACATGCTTCTCCGGGTCGGAATCCCACGCACCGAGAATTGTGAACGTCTCTTCCTGTCGCGAATCGAGATTCGTCAAACGCACGCGCGTGCCGATGCTGACGACATCGGTGCGGGCATTGGAAAAATCAGAACCGCGCGCGCGAACGATCTGGCCTTCGAGTTCCGCTTTGCGGCGCATGAGAATCTTTTGCATCTCCTTGGCCGCTTTATATTCATGGTTCTCGCGCAAGTCACCGTAGCTGCGCGCGATGGCAATCTCTTTCGAGTTCGCCGGAATTTTCTTTTGCACCATCTCGGCGTATTCGTCCTTGCGGCGTTCGAGGCTCTCCCACGAAACGACAAAGCTCGTGTCCTGCCGGCTTTGCTCGCCGGTGATGAGCGATTGAATCGCCGGATAACTCTTTACGATGCGTGCGAGCAACGAGCGCTTGTCCATGTCATCGAACACTGGCGAAAGCTGGAGCGCGCGTGTGAGGTCCTTGATCAATTCCAGGTCCGCCGAGCCAATCAACTCCACGAGCAGGCTCTGGTCGTCCATGATGTAGTCGCGCAGGCGGTTGGATTTTTTCTCGTTGAACTGGTCGCGCTCCATCGCGCTGAGCATGGCGCGAAAAACTTCCGGGCCGAGAATGTCCGCGAACGCGTCCGAGCGCTCCTTGGCGAGCCAGAGCAACAATTCGCTGCTGGCGTTGTGTTGGTTAATCAACCTCGCCAGCGTTTCCTTGAGCAAGTCGAGCTTGCCGTTCTCGATCAGCAGGTTCGCCAGTTCGCCCGAAAGCTTGGCGGAGGAGGTGCCCAGCGAAGTGCGCACCACTTCGGGCCAAAGCACGTTCGACTCTTTGAAAGTGTCCAGCGCACGCCGGTGTTTTGCCGCGGGCAACGATTCCATGAACGCCGTGAAGCGCGGCTCCTGCGCCCAAATGTCCCTGGGCTTGAGTTCGCCTTCCGTGGGCGGCAATCCCGCTGCCTGGCGCAAATCATCGCGCACAAACATCGCCTCCATCGCGACGCCGGGCTGATTGCGTACGTGCGTGGCGATTTCAGCGTTCAGCACGCCGGTGATTTCATTCACCGCCGCCGGTTTGTCGGAGAGGTCGGAAAACACCTTCAGCGCTTCGGCCCCGACCGCGGTGTGGGCCTTCAATCCCTTCGCGGCACGAAACTCTTTCAGCAAACGGTCCTGCAACGAGACCTCTTCCTCCTGATAAACAATTGGCTCGGTTTTCTTCGTCGAAATCTGGAAGTGCCCGTCCTTTTTCAATTCGCGCTTGGCCACTTCCCACCATTTTTTCCAGTCGGACGTGATGACATCCGGCACGAGCACCTGCTGGATTTGATCGACGGTGGCCCTGCCGCCGTAGCTTTTGAGCACCAGCTTGATGACCGCCAGATGATCGAGCGCGGCCAGTTTGCGGAGGCCTTCCAAGTCGCTGGCCTTTTTCGCCAGGATGTGTTCCGGCGAAACGGGTTTGAGCGATTCCGCCGCGAAGCCCAGGTCCATCTGGTGTCCCGGCTTGTTCGGAAAATCGATCAGGAAACGCGCGAAAACCGTATCGACCGTCGTAATGCGCCCAAAGCCCCAACTCTTGTGCACGCAATAGCCGGTTTGGGCCAAAGTCGTCAGGGTCTCAATGTGTTTGGGACTGATCTTGCCGCCCGCGGCCAATTTCTCGAACTCTTCTCTCATAAATCAAATTTCTCGCCGACACTCAAGCGAATCGGATTATTGAGCAGTGACATTTGAAAAACCAAGAGAAATTGCCTCACACGTGCTGCTCCAGCGCGAGAAGGGCAAGGATTACATCGAGAACCTGCTCGAAACCGCCCTGGGTGGATCGAGATTGGGCGCGCCAGATCGTGGTCTGTTGCAGGAGCTCGTCTATGGCGTCGTGCGCTGGCAGGCGACACTTGACTGGCTGATTGCGCGCAAGACCTCGGGCCGAGCGCAAAAGGCCGGGCTGCAAATCCTCCTGCGCCTTGGCCTCTACCAGATGTTCTGGCTGTCGCGCATTCCCGATCACGCGGCGGTGAATGAAACCGTGGAGATTGCCAAGCGAATGGGCTTCGGCGCGCAGTCAGGTTTTGTGAACGCCGTGTTGCGCGGCTACTTGCGCGAACGCGAAGCCACGGAGCGGTCGCTGCAAGAATTGAAACAAACGGACCCAGCGCTCGGGTATTCGCACCCGAAATGGTTGTGCGATCGATGGGACAAGAACCTGGGCCGTGAGAATCTCATTCGCCTGCTGCAATGGAACAACACGCCGCCGATTACTTACGCGCGCGTGAACGCTTTGCGCGCTGACGCGAACAAACTCCGCGAACAATGGGCGCGCGAAAAAGTTGAAGCGAAGCTGATTCCAGTCGAGTGGAGTGGCGACGCGCTGATCTACGAGCTGCAATCCTTTCCTCCACTCAGCACGCTGCCGAGTTTCACCGCTGGTTCGTTCTATGTTCAAGACCCCAGCACGCTGCTGGCGGTCGCGGAACTCGATCCGCAGCCCGGCGAAACCATTCTCGACTACTGTGCCGCGCCCGGCGGCAAGACGACTTACATCGCCGAGAAAATGAAAAACGAGGGAACCATTGTCGCTCACGATACAACGCAGGATCGCATCAAGCTCATCGAAGAAAACTGCGCGCGCCTCGGGATGACGTGCGTTCGCACTGCCCTGCCCTCAACTCTCAACTCTCAACTCTCAACTCCCTGCGACCGCATCCTCATCGACGCGCCGTGCAGCAACACCGGTGTGATGCGCCGCCGTGTGGACTTGCGCTGGCGCATTCGCGAAACGGAACTCGCGAGACTGCGCACCGCTCAATTGCAATTGTTGCGCGACGCCGTGCCACGCCTGAAACCCGGCGGCACTCTCGTTTACAGCACGTGCAGCCTGGAACCGGAAGAGAACAGCGAAGTGGTGCGTGAGTTCCTGAAAGAAAATCCTGCGATGCACTTCCAGCGCGAGATCACTCTCACCCCGTGGGAGAACAACGTGGACGGCGCCTATGTCGCACATTTCGTGCGCGGAAGCTGACGAACGGCGGTCTCGCTGACGCGGGTTCAGTAACCCAATTCGGCTTTCCTTTGCGCGGCAGTCGGCAAGGGATCCTTTTTCTTTGCGATGGCATCCTGTCCCGAATCTTTGATCCGCCTCGCTTCCGTCGCGTTGAATTCGGTGTTCGGCTGAAACTCCGCCGGAACGTCTCCTTCGGCATAGATGGCTTGCACCGGACATTCCGCCACGCAAGCAGTGCAATCGATGCAATCCTCCGGGTGAATGACCAGTTGATTGTCCATCTCGTAAAAGCAGGCCACCGGGCAGACCTCCACGCAGTCAGTGAACTTGCACGCCACACATTTGCTGGTAACGACATGTGCCATAAATTATTCCTTGTTCCAATCGTCCGGGCTTATGGGGACAGGCTCGACGACGATGCGCGAGTTGCCAATACATTTTTGCCGTGAGTTGCGATTCAGGATTCATCCGGCGCTGGTTTGCAGGTACTCCACCATGGCCCTGGCGAACGCCGCGAGATCGCGCGGTGTGCGGCTGGAAATCAAATTGCCGTCCACGACCACCGGTTCGTTCACCCAGATCGCGCCGGCGTTTTCCAGGTCATCCTTGATGCCGAGCGAGCCGGTCACTCGTTTGCCTCGCAGAATTTTTGCCGAGATTGGAATCCATCCGCCATGACAGATGAACGCAACCAGTTTGCCCTGCTCGAAAAATTCGCGTGTGAGCGAAAGCACCTTGGCGTCACGCCGCAGTTTGTCCGGCATGAAACCGCCGGGAATGAGCAGGCCACAGAAATCCTGACTGCGCGCGTCTTTGAGGAGCAGATCGCTCGAGGCGGGATAACCGTGTTTGCCGGCGTAAGCGCGGATTTCAGGCGCGGCGAGGCACATCGCGTAGCCCCCCTCCTGCAACCGCAGCAGCGGATACCACAATTCCAATTCCTCGTAGAGATCCTCCACGAACGTCAGCAGCGTCTTCGGCATGAGGAGAGTTATTGCCCATTTCACCCAAACGGCAAGCAACGAGACCGCGGACCGACCGGAGGCGTTCATGCCGCCGACGTACCGCAGCGACATCATCTTCACCAACAAGAGTTCGCAGGCGTCGGTCGAAGCCTTGAATGCCGGGTTCGTCCATCCTTCGCGAAAAAAAAACGTTCGCCACTGTCCTGCCTGTGCCGGCTCGTTCGTTGTAGAGGTGAAAGTCGGTCAAAAAATTGAACAACAAAACAAAAGGAACATGATGAAAACCAAGACTGTTTGCGCAACGTTGCTGCTGGCCACGGCTGTGGCTTTGAATGCGGGTGAACCGCCCAGGCCCAGGCCCGCTTCGCCGGAATTCGAGCGGATGAAAACACTGGTCGGCACATGGAAAGGCACGGTGGACATGGGTGAGGGACCAATCGAAATGGTCTCGCAGTATCGCCTGCTGGCGGGCGGCAGTGTGCTGGAGGAGAAATGCTTCGTCGGCACGCCCAACGAAATGACCACGATGTTTTACGACAAGGACGGCAAGCTGGCGCTGACGCATTACTGCGTGTTCGGCAATCGTCCGAGCATGCTCTTCAAATCGTCTGATGCGAAGACGATCAAGTTCGACTTCGACAACGCCTGCGGGATCAATCCGAAAAAGGAGTCGCACATGCACGCCTTGTCGATCACGTTCGACGATTCGGAGACGATCACGGCCAGTTGTAAAGCGATCATGGATGGCAAGGAAATGGCGGAGAAGCCTACCACGCTCAAGCGCGTGAAGTCGTAAGAAAAGCTGATCTCTTGTCATTGAGACTCAGGTCGTAGCCGCCGCTGTGAAGCGGTGGCTTTTTTTCACCATATGACAGGTCATTACAAACCTGACGGCCCCCAGCCAATGGACGCTGGAAGCCAGCAACAGCACGAGGCGCTTTTTATCGCGCGCTGTCGCCTTGATTCTTTGAAGGCGTTGCCGCGGGCGGCGTGTGCTTGAGGAATCTGTTCGCCCACGCGATGAAGTATTTCATGTTGGAGCGATCCTCGTGTCCGCCGTCGTGCTGGCGCCAGGCAAGTTCGCCATCGAGCAGTCCCGTGTTCACGGGCGGCATTTTCGCAGTGCGGTAGTTTTCTTTTTCGCCGATGTCTTTTGCGCCCAGCAACTGAAACACTGGCCCGGCGGCGACCGTCGCCATATAGCTGCCTTGCTGATCGAGCCAATGGGCATCGCCTTTTTCGGGAATGCCGTAGCTGATGAACGTCGGGCGTGGCGCGCACAACGCGATGAGCTGGTGGGCATCGACGGGAATGTCGCCGGCATTTCTGCTGCCGAAACTGGATTCCGCGGTGCCGTACTTGAGAAAGTTGCCCGCCATCCAATGGTATCCGCCCGAGCCGGTCAGATTTTCGACGGCTTCACCGAAATTGCGGCGATGCAATTTGGCGCCGCCTTCGCCGGACGAACCGACCAGCGCGACGGCGAAGCGCGGCTCGAACGCCAGCGTCACGAGTGCCGCTTTCCCGTAGCGCGACACACCTTCGATGCCGACCTTCTTCGCGTCCACGGTGGAATCGGTTTCGAGATAATCCAATCCACGCGCCGCGCCCCACGCCCACGCACGCAACGAACCCCAATCGTCCGGCCTGCGCGGCTGGCCTTTGTTCACGAGGCCGATGATGCCTTTCGTCAGTCCCGCGCCGTTGTCGGGCTGAATGCTGTTCGGGCTAATAGTCGCGTAGCCCCACCCGGCGGCGATCAATTGTTCCGTCGAGGGCGGGTCTGCGAAACTTCCGCCGCCACCGAAAGCTCCGAAGCGATTCGTGGGCGCAGGTTCACCGGCACGCCGGGGAAAACCGCCGCCAAAGAAACCGCCGAACATCATCAGCACCGGCACCGGACCTTTCGCGTTCGCCGGCGTGACGAGCGTCATCTGGATGTCCACGTTGATGGACGGGCAGGCGGAATTATCCACATGCCCGACGAGTTGTTTCGCCGCAACCGGAAACGCGCCTACGACTCGATCCGTCGCCTGAGTCGTAATCGTCCATGTCACCTTCGGAACATTCTTCGGCACGCGCCCGAAGACTTCGCGCTCGAAGTCCTCAACGATTTCCGGGCGGCGTTGCTTCCACCACACGTCGGCGGTGGTGACCTTCTGTCCATTCTTCAATGTGAGCGGATCGGGCAGGTCGGGAAAAGGATTGGCCTTCGCGGGATCGTAATTGGCCGCGTTTGTCGCATCCGCGCGTGAGTTCCGCCCCGGCCGCAGTCTGGTAATGCCCAACTGGTCTTTCATGTTCTGGTGGTCCTGCTGCGTCGTCCAGTTCAACGGCTCGGCTGCGGCGCCGGAACTCGGCGCGGGAGCGCCAGTGGTTTGGCCGTGCACACTTGCGATGAACACGGCGACGATGAGCCCGGCCGCGAAACAGCAGGCCATGAAATTCTTCGAAAGTGTGGACTGCTGCATAAGTTCGTGAGTTTGCCGTCAGGGACTCGCAAGCAATACACCGCGCTCGTCAGGCATCAAGCGCAGACTTAACCCGTCCTTGTCACGTCACGGCTCAAAAACACGGACGCGATAGAAGCGGTTCGTGGCCGTGTCAATCAGGTCACCGACTACAGCGGTACGATTCGTGGTGGAGACGGACAGATTGGTCAGCCCCTGCCAGATGGCGCCGGCTTCGACGAGCGGACTGTGTTGCACTTCAAACCCGCGTCCCGCTTCCTGCGCAAAAGAAATGCTCGCCGTGCTGCCCGCGTTGCTGACGGCAATTCGCCACGCATCGCCAGCGCTGAGAGGATGCGTGCGCGTGAGATATTCCAACTCGTTGCTCGCTCCATCACCGTCAGGATCTTCAGTGCGCGTACTGGAGGGAGCGTTGGTCGCGCCGAAAAACTTGCGCTGGAAATCGAAATAGGTCGCCGGGTTCCATGCGAAGCGATGTCCCGTTGCTTCCATGCGGCAAACGTAAAGCGAAGTGCGGGCGGTGACGAAGAGAGTCTTCATGTCCTTCCCGCCAAACGTGCAGTTGGCCGGCGCTTGTGGAAAGGTGATGCTGCCGAGCGTCGTTCCGGAGGGAGAGCGCACGAGAACCTGGTTCACATTCGGCTGACAGAGGTAAAGGTTGCCTTGCGTGTCGATGGCCATGCCATCACCAGTCTGCGGGATTGAATTGGTGACTCCTGCGCCAAGCAGACCGGGGCCGAGAACGGGATAGCTCATCAGTCGCGCGGCGCCGCCAAGTACGACAAACAACGTTCGCTCGTCTGTCGAGAGAATCACGCCGTTCGGTCGGGAGAGGTTGCTGGCGATTTGCGAAACGACTCCGGCGGCGCTGACGTAGTACACGGATTGCGTGAAGCCAGTCTGACCGCCCGCGTAATTCGGATCGGTGAAATAAACGCCGCCCGACGCATCGACGACAAGGTCGTTGGGTCCGATAAACTGGCCGCCGCTGAAGTTCGTTGCCAGCGGCGTGACGTTTGTGGTCGCGACGTCGATGGCGATGATCCGCCGTTGGTCGCGCTGACAGGCGATGAGGCGCCCGGACTGATCGAACATCAGTCCATTGCAGGCGCTGCTGTTCGGGAAGAAGATGGAAAGCAGTCCGCGCGTGTCGGACTTGTAGATGCGATTAGCCTGAGTGTCGGTGAAATAGACGTTGCCCAACGCGTCCTCGGCCGGACCTTCCGTGAACGTCAGTCCCAAATGCCGCTGCTCCACCGGCCCAATCGGTCCGATGCCAGGGATGTTCGTGCTGAACGTGCGCGCGGCGCGGAAGAGGAGAAAGTTCGGCGTGCCCAGCGAACCCGCGCCTGCGGCGACAAAGTCCGACACGTAGGCGCCCGTGCCGCCGTTGAAGCGCGCGACTTTGTTGTTGTTGAAACTGGCGACGTATAAATCGCCGTTCGGCCCGAACGTCAAATCGATCGGCAGACTTAAACCACCACTGCCGGTGGCGACGAAGTTCCCAAGGTAAGCGCCGGTTTGTCCGTGAAAGCGCGCGACTGCATTGCTGTTGCCACTGACGACGTATAAATGGCCGTCGGGTCCGAACTTGATCCCGAATGGGGCCGCCAGCGGTCCACCCGGCTCGACTACCGTGCCGAGGAACGCGCCGTTCGTTCCATCGTACTTCTTCACATGATGGCCGAAGCGGCCCGTGACGTAGAGATGCCCGTCCGGTCCCCACGTCATTCCAGACGGTCCGTTCAATCCGCCGCTACCGTTCGTGACGAAGATTCCGGCGAACGCCCCGTTCGCGGCGTGGAAGCGAACGACGCAATTGTTCGACTGACTGCTGACGTAGAGAAAGCCGTCCGGGCGAAACTCCAGCCACACCGGATAATCGAGAACGCCATTCGTCGGTGCAATGAATTCGTTGATGAAAGCGCCGTTCGTTCCGTTGTAGCGCAGCACTGCGTCATTGCCCGCGCTGGCGACGTAGAGATTTCCGTCCGGGCCAATCGCCATGCCGTGCGGGAGGTTCAGCCCGCCGCTGTTGGCCGCGACGAAGATTCCGGTGCCGATGGCCGTGCCGTTGGTTTCGCTGTAGCGATGAATTCGATTCCCGCTGAAGCTGGCGACGAATAGTTCTGCGCGCGCAGTCAGGGCGAGCGCGGCTCCCATCAGCCAAATCATCCATCGTGTCTTCATGGCTTCTTGCGACCAGCGTCGTCCGATCTAATCGGCGTTTCTCCGCACTGGCCTGCCCGGTTTCGCGCCCGTGTGCTTATCATCGCGCACGACTTCGATGCCGTTCACGAAGACGTGAGCGAAGCCAGTCGCATATCGATGCGGCGCGGTGAACGTGGCGTTGTCCTGCATCCTTGTTGGATCAAACACAACCAGATCGGCCCAGCAACCTTCGCGGACGAATCCCCGCCCTTTTATTCCGAAAGCCGTCGCGGGCAATGAAGTCATCCGCCGAATTGCGTCCTCAATACGCAGCACCTGAAGCTCGCGCACGTAGCGGGCGAGGATGCGCGCGTTGTTGCCATAACCGCGCGGGTGCGGCACGCCTTCGCCGAAACGGCGCACGCCGCTGTCGGAAGCGAACATCGTGTTCGGGTGCTGCATGAACCTTTGCAGATCCTCCTCGTTCATGCTGTGAAAGACCGCGCTCGCGCCGCCGTGGTTCTGGATTTCCAAAATCGTTTCGATCTGATCGCCGAGCGAATCCGAGCCGCGCAGCTTCTTCGCGGCTTGCGCGACGTTCAAGCCGTTGAGCGATTTGTCGTGCCGATAGCTGGCGATGAAAGCGTAGGAATAGTCTTCAAAGCCGCCACGTTCGCGTCGCGACTTCATGTCCTCGATCATTCGTGCCCGCGTTTGTGCGTTGGTGTAGTTCTCGCCGAACTTTCCGCCTTCGCGATACTGTTTGGGAATCAGCGTACCGATGCTCGTGCTCGAAGCCGGATAACCGTATTGGTCCTGCGTGATGTCGAGACCTTGTGCGCGCGCGTGCTCGATGGCGGCGACGACCCTGTCCGTCTGCCCCCAGTTGGATTTGCCGGAAAGCTTGATGTGCGAAATGTGCGCGCGCAGCCCGCCCTCGCGCGAAATCCGAAACAGCTCGTCGAGCGCCTGAAAAATCTCGGCGCTCTCGCTGCGCATGTGGCTCGCGTAAATACCGTCGTGCTTGGCGATCACTTTGGCGAGTTCGATGATTTCATCCGTCGTTGCAAACGTACCGGGCAGATAAATCAGCCCCGTCGAAAGCCCGACCGCGCCATCCTTCATCGCCTGCTCGACGTCTTCCTTCATGCGATCGAGTTCCTCGGCGGTCGGCGGACGATCGAAGTCCCCGCCCATGGCGCGCCCGCGCACCGTGCCATGCCCGATCAGAGTCGCGACGTTCGGCGAAACAGGGTTCGTTCCGATTCGATGGAAGAATTCGCCAACGTTTCGCACGGAACCGCCGCAGTTGCCCAGCACCAGCGTCGTCACGCCCATGCGGACGAAGTTTTCACCGCGCGGTAAATCGTCGATGTCCTCTGCGTGCGTATGAACGTCGATGAAACCCGGCGCAACAATCAGCCCGCGCGCGTCACGTTCGCCGGTCGCGGTGCCCGAAACGCGGCCCACCACCGCAATCCGTCCGTCCTTCACCGCCACATCCGCAAAGCGCGCCGGATTCCCGGTTCCGTCAATGACGCGGCCATTGCGGAGAACGAGATCGTAGTCAGCCGCGAACGAGGCACAGGCGAGAAATACAACGGCCAGCGACGCACGGAAAATCATGGCTCCTCGTTACCACTCGTCGCCACGGAAGGCGATTGAATATCGCGCGATGTAATCAACAACGGCCGCTGCCGGTCCTGGCCATGCCTTGCTTGCTTGCACGAAAGTGTCCGGGTATCTTCCTGCAAAACAAAATCAGGATTACGCTATGAAAACTCAAACTCTTCGTAAATTCGTGGGACTCACTCTGGCACTCTGCTCCTTTGGCCTGATGGCCGCGCCGATGACTGGTGTCGATAAGGTTCAGTTCAAAGACAACAAAGTTTTCGCCTGGCGAAACGGGGGGATCATCGAAGCGGTGACGGAGGTTGCCTTGCCGTTCGATATTCTCGTCCAGACCAACGGCGCGTTCACGGTAAAAGCCGGCAAGAAGCGGCAGTTGGAGGAGGGAGAAATTCTGGGCCGCGACGGCATGTTGCTCAAGCCCGATGGCAGCATCGTGGCGCTCATGGACCATGTGACGTTGAACCGCGGGCAGGTCCTTCACAATGAAGACGGAGAGGCCGCGGCCGCGCGCGACGTAATCCAACTCGGTGACGGCATGACCCTGCGTCCCGACCGAAAAATCATTACTCCGCAAGGCAACGCGAGTTGGTTGCTGGACGGGGAATTGTTGAAGCCTGAAGGCGGCTCGCTGCCGGCACGCGATACGATCACGATGCAAGGCGGCCGCGTGATGGTGCAGAAGGATGGCTCCATGTTGCCGCTCGATCCCGCGCGCAGCATCACGATGAACGACGGCACGAAAGTGCTTGGAGATGGGACGGTGATCGGTTTCCTGAGTGATGGGCGAACGAAGCTGGCGGAAGGGGAGGTCCTCGTGATCGAAGGCGTGGTCGTGCGCAGAAGGTAATTCACCCGGATAGACAAACGGCACCGGCGCGTGCTTTCATGCCTGCATGAAATCCACGCGCCGTTCTTTTTTCAAAACCGCTGCTTTCACTGGAGCCGCACTGGCTGTTGCACGCCACGAAGTTTTGGCCGCTGACGCCGCTGGCAGGAAGAGTTTTCTCGTGAAGCAGCCGCGCATGAAGCTCGGCACCGTCACTTACAACCTCGCGCAGGATTGGGACGTGCCGACAATTATCAAAAATTGCGAGGCAACGGGATTTCAGGGCGTCGAGTTGCGCACCAGTCACAAGCACGGCGTGGAAGTTTCGTTGAACAAGGAACAACGGGCCGACGTGCGCAAGCGTTTCGCTGATTCGAACGTCGAGTTGTTGGGGCTCGGCAGTGCGTTCGATTACCACACGCCAGACCAACAGAAACTCGGCAAGGATATCGAGGCCACCAAAGAATACATCGTCCTCGCGCAGGAAGTAGGCGCGAGCGGAGTGAAAGTGCGCCCGAATGGTCTGCCGAAAGAAGTGCCGGTCGAGAAGACGCTGGAGCAAATCGGCCGGTCGCTCCGGGAACTGGGCGTTTTCGCGAAGGAGCACGGGCAGGTCATTCGCCTCGAGGTCCACGGCACGGGCACTTCGTTGTTGCCGAACATCAAGCGCATCATGGATGTCGCGGACCATCCAAACGTCGGCGTGTGTTGGAACTCGAACCCGACTGACCTCGATGGCGATGGCTTCGATCACAATTTCAATCTTGTGAAGGACAAGATTCTTGCCGTGCACTTGCGCGACTTGTTCATCGAGGATTATCCGTTCCGCAAATTGTTCGCGCGGCTGAATGACATTCAGTTCAGTGGCTATTGCCTTGCCGAAATCCCGCCCAGCGCGGACCCCATCCGCGTCATGCGCTATTTCCGCGCACTGTGGCTGGCGTATCAGGATTTGTTGTGAGTGGCTCACAGCGCGTCGCTCAAGCTTTCAAAGCTCCCAGCTCGATTCGCCGCCACGATATTGACGGGACGGCATAAACCGTGTGCAGTGGCGCTCTAAACCCAACGCATGAAAAAATACAACGTCGGCATCATCGGTTACGGCTGGGTGGCGAGCGCGCACATCCCCGCTATCAACGCCACGAACCAGGCGCAGGTCACGGCGATCTGTTCGTCCCGCCGCCTCAACAGTGCTGAAGCGAGTTGCAAACACGGCGGCTCGATTCATACTTACACAGACCTGGACGAGATGCTGGCGGACAAGGACCTGCACGCCGTGTCAGTGTGCAGCTATCCTTATCAGCACACCGAGCATGTGATCGCCGCGGCAAAAGCGGGCAAGCACATCATTGTGGAAAAGCCGCTGGCGCTTTCGTGGAAGGATTGCCTCGCGATGAAACGCGCCGTGGATGCGGCCGGCGTGAAAACGTGCGTCTGCTTCGAATGCCGCTACTCCAGCCAGTTTCTCACGACCAAAGCGGTCATCGATCAAGGCCTGCTGGGCGAGGTGCACTACGGCGAGATTGATTACTTTCATGGCATCGGACCGTGGTACGGACAATTCCGCTGGAACACGAAGAAAAATGCGGGGGGTTCAGCATTACTTACGGCAGGCTGTCACGCCCTCGATGCGCTGCTGCTGTGCATGGGCACCGACGTTGAGGAAGTGACGAGTTATGACACGAAGTCACGGAGCGACGTGTTCAAGCCATACGAATACACAACCACAAGCGTGACGATTCTGAAGTTCAAGGGCGGTCGCGTCGGCAAATGCGCGGCGGTCGTCGATTGTTTCCAGCCCTACTATTTCCACACGCATCTCGTCGGAAGCCACGGCAGCCTGCTCGACAACAGGTTTCACTCCACGAAGCTCGGCGGGTTGAACAAACACGTCTGGAGCAATCTCTCGATGAAGATGCTCGATTCGGGAGATGTGTCCGACCACCCCTACACAACGCAGTTCCAGGCGTTCTTCGACGCGCTCGACCGCGGCAAGAAAATGCCACTGACGAGCCTTGATGACGCGCTCAAGACGCACGAAATCATTTTTGCCGCGGACAAATCGGCAGCGACCGGCAGAACGATAGAATTGTAAGCCACGGATGAAACACGGATTGAACACGGATTCTTTCGAACTGATGACGTGTTCTGTGTTCTTCTTCCTATCCGTGTTTCATCCGTGTTTCATCCGTGGCTAAAAAATCCGCCATCGCCATTGCTGCGCACCCGGACGACATCGAGTTCGTGATGGCGGGCACGCTGTTGCTGCTCAAGCAGCGCGGCTGGGAAATTCATTACTTCAATCTCTCCACCGGCAATTGCGGCAGCGTCCGCTACAATGATGCGCAAACACGGCGCTGGCGCCTGGCTGAGGCTAAACGCGCGGCGAACGTTCTCGGCGCGCACTTTCATCCACCCATTGCCGACGACCTGGAGATTTTCTACGACATCAAATTGCTGCGCCGCGTCGCAGCCGTGATTCGCGAAGCCAAGCCTTCCATCGTGCTCACGCACTCTCCGCAGGATTACATGGAAGATCACATGAACACGTCGCGCCTCGCCGTGACCGCGGCGTTCGCGCGCGGAATGCCGAACTTCTGGACCGCGCCTAGGCGCGAGGCTGTTCAAGGCGAAGTAACTGTTTACCACGCCATGCCCCACGGCCATTGCGATGGCTTGCGCCAGAAAATTTTAGCCGAGTTGTTTGTGAACACGGCCTCAGTTCACGCAACTAAACTCGCCGCGCTGGCCGAGCATCGCACGCAACAGGAATGGTTGGATGTCAGCCAGGGCTTGAATTCATATCTCCGCGCGATGGAAGACGCCTCGCGCGCCGTCGGCAAAATGTCACGCCGCTTCAAGTACGCCGAAGGCTGGCGGCGGCATTCGCATCTGGGATTCTCGGCTGAGGAAAGCGACCCATTGCGCGAAGCATTGGGCAAACACTGCTATCTCCCGTTGTAGCATTACCTTTTGCACTGTGTTGCCCCAGAATTTCTTTGGGGTTGCGTCACAGGAATGTTACTTTGGCCGGAATCATGTTGTCCCTGCGCCCGACCACTTTACTGCTCGTGTGGGTTTGTTTTGCCCTCAGCTTTTTGACCCAAAACCTCAAGGCCCAGCCTGCCAATGGCATCACGCGCGAGGTGTATGCCGGCATCGCCGGCAATGCGGTTTCCGACCTGACGAGCAATCCGGCGTATCCGAACAGCCCCACGAGCGAGGAAGTGCTGACCACGAGTTTCGATTGCCCGGTCGATACACTGGACAATTACGGCCAGCGTCTGCGCGCGCTGGTCATTCCGCCCACGACCGGCGCTTACAGGTTTTGGATCGCCTGCGACGACAACGGCCAGCTTTTCCTCAGCACGGATTCGAATCCCGCCAACAAACAACTCATCGCGCGCGTGAATACGTGGACATCGTGGAAGGAGTGGACGAAGGAGACGAACCAGCAATCGGCGCCCATCAATCTGGTCGCGGGGCAGCAGTACTACATTGAGGCGCTGCAAAAGGAAGGCAGCGGGGGCGACAACCTGAGCGTGCGGTGGCAATTGCCGAGCGGAGTGTTCGAAGAGCCGATTCCGGCGACGCGCTGCATTCCTGTCGGCGTGACAGCGCCGCAATTCCTGCAACAGCCGGCAAATGCATCGATCATCGAAGGCAACCTCGCGACGTTTGCGGTGAGAATCACGCACAGTTTTGGCGCGACGTTTCAATGGCAGCGCAACGGCACGAACATTCCGGGCGCGACCAGCACGAACTATACAATCAGTCCGGTGACTCTCACCGATAGCGGCAGCACTTTTCGCTGCGTGGCCACGAATCCGTATGGCAGCACAAACAGCACGACTGCGTTGCTCACGGTCACCGCGGACACGACGCCACCGACGATTTCGTCGGTCGGCAATCTCGGCGACAACGATGTGATCACGGTCGTTTTCTCAGAGCCGGTGGAAGCCTCATCGGCGACGACAACGGGGAATTATTTGATCAACAACGGCGTGGGTGTGCTGGGGGCGGTAGCGGGAGTGGACAATCGCACCATCGTGCTTACGACCACACCGATGGCGGCGAACGTGACTTACACGCTGACGGTGAACAACGTGCGCGACCGCGCTACCACGCCCAACACCATCGCGCCGAATACAACGCGCACGTTCTCCATCACACCGCGTCCGCTCGATATTTCTTTCGTTCAGCCGCGGCCTGAGCCGATTGGGCCGTCGTCGCGCCGCGGGCCGTTTGTGATTTCTGAACTGATGTATCATCCGACCAACCGTACGGATCTGCGCAACGTCGAGTTCATCGAGATTTACAATTCCAATCCGTGGTTTGAGGAAATGGGCGGTTTCAAAATCACCGGCGCAGTTGATTACACGTTTCCCAGTAACTTCGTTCTTGGCGCGCGCAGTTACGCGGTCATCGCGGCGAATCCCGCCGACGTGCAGGCGGTGTATGGAATTTCCGGCGTGCTCGGTCCATGGACCGGCACGTTGCAGAACGGTGACGGAACGCTGCGCATCCGAAATCCACAGGGCGGCATTTTCTTCGAGATGGAATACAGCGGCGAGCCGCCGTTCCCCGCTGCGGCGGACGGTGCGGGTCATTCGCTGGTGCTGGCGCGTCCGAGTTACGGCGAAGGAGATGCGCGTGCCTGGGCGGCGAGCGATGTTATCGGCGGCACGCCGCGCGCGAACGAAGTCGCAGGCGCGAATTCGCTGCGCAACGTGATGATCAACGAGTTCCTCGCGCACACAGATTTGCCCGATCTCGATTACGTCGAGCTCTACAATTACTCGGCTGCGCAGGTAAACATCGGCGGCTGCGTGCTGACTGATGACCCGACCACGAACAAATTCGTCGTTCCGTTGGGCACGCTCATTCCGGCGAACGGATTCGTGGTGTTCTACGAAACCAATCTCAACTTCGCGCTCAGCGCCGACGGCGAAACGATTTATTTGAAGAACCCGCAGAACACGCGCGTGCTCGACGCCGTGCGTTTTGAGGCGCAGGAAAATGGCGTGGCGACTGGCCGCTCTCCCGATGGCTCGCCGGATTTTTATCGGCTGGAAAGCAGGACGCCGGGCGCTGGCAACTCGCGCAGTCGCACACCGACCGTCGTCATCAACGAAATCATGTTCGATCCGGTGCGGGATGATGACAGCGATGAATTCATCGAACTTTACAATCCCGGTACGAACGCAGTGAACGTGAGCAAGTGGCGCATCAAGGACGCGGTGAAGTTCACGATGCCGAACAACACGATCATTCCGCCGAACGGTTATCTCGTCATCGCGGCGAACGCGGCGAAGTTGCGGACGAATTATCCGGGACTGACGGCGATGAACTGCATCGGCGATTGGGAAGGTTCACTGCGGAATCGCGGCGAACGCATTGCGCTGACGATGCCGGACCAACTCATTACCACGAACGCTCTCGGCGCGCTGGCGACGAACACCATTCACATTGTGATGGATGAAGTGACGTATCGCGACGGCGGGCGCTGGGGGAATTTTGCGGCGGGTGGCGGCAGCAGTCTCGAACTGCGCGACTGGCGCAGCGACCATCGCCTCGCGCCGAACTGGGCCGACAGCGACGAGTCGGCGAAGAGCCAATGGGTAAACGTCGAGGCCACCGGCGTGATGGACAACGGCTACGGCGAAGCCACGCAACTTCACATCACGCTGCTCGGCGCGGGTGAGTGTCTCGTGGACAACGTCGAAGTGATTCCTTCGAGCACAGGCGTGAATTCGATCACCAATTCGACCTTCGAGTCCGGCGCGGGCGGGTGGGTCGCGCAGGGAAATCACAACCAGACGAGTTGGGAGCCGAACGCAGGCTACAGCAGTGCGCGCTCGCTGCACTTGCGCGCGACTGGGCGCGGCGACACGGGCGCGAATCGTGTGCGCGCGCAATTAACTTCCACACTTCCATCGGGCACGACCGTGACGCTGCGAGCGAAAGTGCGCTGGTTGAAAGGCAATCCAAACATTCTCCTGCGCTTGCGTGGCAATTACATGGAAGCGCCCGGTTACGTGCTCACCGCGAAGAACCTCGGTACGCCCGGCGCGCACAACAGCGTTGCCATAACGAACGCCGGCCCGGCAATCACCAGTGTCGCGCACTGGCCTCCGTTGCCCGCGGCCAGCCAGCAAGTGCTCGTGACGGCGCGTGTGAATGATCCCGATGGCATTTCAACGCTGTTACTGAAATATCGAATCGATCCTTCGACGAACCTCACGGCCATCAGCCTGACCAATAACGGCGCAGGCCTCTTCAGCGCGGTCATTCCCGGCCAGGCCAGTGGCGTGATGGCAGCGTTTCATCTCCAGGCTTCCGACAAACTCGATCCCGCGAACGCATCGTCGTTTCCGAGCGACGCGCCGGAACGGGAGTGCGTCGTTCGTTGGGGCGACAATACGATTCCCGGAACGCTCCCGACTTATCGCTTCTGGCTCAGCCAAAAGAACGTGGACCGCTGGTCACTGGAAGAGAAGATGAGCAACAATCCCAAGGACGTGACGTTCATCTACGGCACCAACCGCGTCGTCTATAACGCCGGCGCGTGGTTCCACGGCAGCCCGTATCACTCGCCCGGCTACAATTCGCCCGTCGGCAACAATTGCGATTACGACATGAACTTTCCGGACGACGATCGGCTGTTCGGCGAAACGGACATCAATCTTTTTCGGCCGGGCAACGGCGGCGGCGACGGCACGGCGCAAACTGAAATCCAGGCGCACTGGTTCGCGGCGCAATTCGGCATTCCGTTTCTGTTCCATCGCCCGGTCTTCCTGTTCGTGAATGGATTGCGCCGCGAGACCGTGTTTCACGATGCGCAGCAACCGAACGGCGATTTCATCGATGAGTGGTACTCCGACGATGCCGGCGGCGACCTGCACAAGATCGCGCTCGGGTTCGAATTCGGCGATCAGGCTTACGGTGCGAGCGAGCCGGGCTACGCGGTGGTGGGCGCCAATCTCGCGCGCTACACGACGACGGGCGGCGCATTCAAGCAGGCGCGCTATCGGCAGACGTGGCCACGGCGCGCTTCGTCACCGCTGGAGTTGAATGACTACACAAACATTTTCGCGCTGGTGAACACAGTGCTGACGACGGCGCCCATCAACAGCGATCCTTACACCATTACGCTCGAGAGCGCCGTGGACGTGGAGGAGTGGTTCAAAGTCCATGTCACGCAGCATCTCTACAACAACAACGACAGCTTCTCGTACGGCGGCGGGCAGAATGCCTTCGCGTACAAGCCGCAGTTCGACACGTGGAAGCTGTTCCTGTGGGACGTGGATTTCGCCTTCGGCGGCAACGCGAGCGATGGAAATCTTTTCGGCATCGGCGGCGCGGACCACGGGCCGCGCAACGATCATGCGCCGTTCCGCCGGATTTACTGGCAGGCGCTGATTCAGGCCGCGAACACGTTCATGACGGTGGCGCGTTCCGACGCGATTCTCGACGCGCGTTACAACGGCATGGTCTCAAGTGGAGCGGCGGTCAGCAGTCCCGCCGGCATCAAGAGCTTCATTGCAACGAAACGCGGCGTGGTGCTGGGTCAGATTGCCGCGAACCAGTCCCCGTTTGCCATTACTTCGAACAGCGGCAACGACTTCACGACGAGCCAGAACTTCGTCACGCTGGGCGGCACGGCGCCGTTGGAGGTGCGCACCATCGAGGTGAACGGCGTGGCTTATGCCGTGACGTGGACCGCGGTGAACGCGTGGACGTTGCGGGTCGCATTGCCTGCCGGCACGAATGCGCTCAACGTCGTCGGCTACGATCCCTTCGGCAACGCAGTCAGCGGTTCGACCGACACGATTCGCGTGACCGTGACCGCACCGCCGGCGCAGCCGGAGGACTTCATCGTCATCAATGAAATCATGTTCAACCCGGCGGTGCCGGACGCCGAGTATGTCGAACTCTTCAACACTTCAACGAACTACGCGTTCGATCTGTCGGGCTGGCAGTTCAACGGGCTGAGCTACACGTTCCCCGATGGCACGATTCTTCAACCACGCGCTTATCTCGTTCTCGCGAAAGATCGTTTTGCTTTTGCCGCGGCTTACGGAACCGCTGTTGTGCCGTACGATGTGTTCACCGGAAACCTTCAGGCGGGCGGCGAAACCATTACGCTGATCAAGCCGGGCTATGGCATCACCAACGACGTTGTTATTGACCGCGTGCGGTATGACGGCGCGTTGCCGTGGCCTTATGGAGTGCCCGGGAGGGCGGCGGCGGTGCAACTCATCGATGCCCGGCAGGACAACGCGCGCGTGGCCAACTGGCACGGCCTTTCACCGTTGAGCACGAATTCGCCGTGGCGATTCGTTTCCACGACCGGCACCGCGTCAGGCAATGGCTCCGCGCACCAATTGCTCATTTATCTCGGCGAACCGGGCGAACTGTATATCGACGACATTTCATTAGTGGTCGGTTCAGTGCCGGCGACAGGCCCGAACCTGGTGCGCAACGGCGACTTCGAATCGACCTTCTACGAAAGTCCCGCGGTCACGAACAGTTGGATGATCGGAACCAATTACACCAACTCCGCGTTGAGCACGACCGTCAAGCACTCTGGCAATTCCAGTTTGCACATCATTTCAACGCGGTTCGGCAACACAACCAACCTGAGCATCAGCCAATCGATTTCGCCTTACCCGTCGGGCCAGACCGCGACGTTGAGTTTCTGGTATTTGCCGGCGACAACGGCGACGAACATCAACGTGCGCCTGCGCAACACGACGCTGGGCGTGAACAACCTGAACGTTCAGCCCGGCTCGACGAGCGGCCCGCCGCTTTTTACGCCGGGCACGTCGAACTCGATGGTGTATCCGCTGCCGCCATTCCCAACGCTCTGGCTGAATGAAGTGCAGGCGGAGAATTTGAGCGGGGTTGTTGATGCGGCCGGCGAGCGCGACCCCTGGCTGGAAATTCATAACGCGGGAACAAACGTCGTGAGCCTGGATGGATTGTTCCTTTCCACGAATTACACGGACCTGACGCAGTGGTCTTTCCCGACGGGCGTTGTGATTAATCCCGGCGAGTTCAAAATCGTGTTCGCCGATGGCGAAGCGAATGAGACGACGAATGGCGAGATGCACACGAGTTTCCGGTTGCCCGCGGGTTCGGGTTCGATTGCTTTGTCGCGCAGTGTCGCCGGACAGCCTCAAGTGATTGATTATCTGAACTACGTTGCCGGACTCGATCACTCGTATGGATCGTTCCCGGATGGCCAGCCCTTCTTCCGGCAGGAGTTTTATTACGTCACGCCCGGCGCAACGAACAACGGCACGCTGCCGCCGGTGATCGTCTCTATCAACGAATGGATGGCGGACAACATCGGCGCGCTCGCTGATCCGGCGGACGACAATTACGAAGACTGGTTCGAGCTTTACAATCCCGGCAGCAACGTCGTGAGCCTGGCCGGATATTTCCTGACCGATGTTTTGACCAATAAGACCCGGTTCGAAATCCCGGCAGGCTATTTCATTCCGCCGCAAGGCTACTTGCTCGTGTGGGCGGACGGCGAAGCGAACCAGAACAGTCCGGCGCGCGCGGACCTGCACGTGAATTTCGGTCTCGCCAAGAGCGGTGACGCGCTGGGTCTCTTCACGCCCGACGGCGTGCAGATCGATGCGGTAACATTTGGCGCACAGCACAGCGACATTCCGATGGGGCGCTTCCCCGACGGTGGTATATCGGTTCTCCTCCTGACGAATTACACGCCACGCAGCGCCAATTACCTTCCCACGGTGAATGTGGCGCCAGTGCTGGAAGCGATTGCCGATCGCACAGTAATTGAAGGCAACCCACTCAAGTTCACGGCGACAGCGACGGACAGCAACCAGCCGCCGCAGGCATTGACATGGACGTTGGAACCCGGCGCGCCCGCGAACGCGACGATCAATTCCAGCAATGGGTTCTTCAACTGGACTCCGAGCGAGCTCCTTGCGGAGGGCCCTCAGGACGGGAGCAACTTCAACATCACCGTGCGCGTCAGCGACAGCGGCACGCCCGCCTTGAGCGACACGAAGACATTCAACGTGACGGTGCTGAAAACTAACAGCGTGCCCACGCTGGTCACGACCGGCACGCGCGTTGTCAACGAAGGCGAACTGCTGATGTTCACGGCCACGGCGAGTGATTCGGATGTGCCCGCGCAACGACTCACGTTCAGCCTTGATGCGGAGAGCTTGCCGGCGGGCGCGGCCATCAATCCCACGAACGGTGTGTTCACGTGGACGCCGGGAGAAACGGAGGGGCCGGGCGCGTTTGGGATTACCGTGCGCGTGACCGACAACGGCACGCCGCCGAAAAGCGAAGCAGCGCTCATCATGATTATCGTCAGCGAGAGCAATCAGCCGCCCGCGCTCGCGGCCATCTCAGACCGTTCTGCGACAATCGGCGAAACAATTTCGTTCACCGCAGAAGCGACGGATTCGGATTTGCCCGCGCAACCGATCATGTTCGATTTCGTCGGCGATGTTCCGGCGGGCGCGACTTTGAACGCGACCAATGGCTTGTTTTCATGGACGGCCAACACGGTGGGCACGAATTCATTCACGATTCGCGCGACGGACAATCCTGGCGGGCCGGGACTGTCGGACACGAAGACGTTCAATGTGATTGTCAGCGCATCGTTCCAAATTACGACCATCTCAGTTTCGAGCAACGTCGTGTCACTGAACTGGAGCGCGCTGGCGGGACGCACCTACTCCGTTGAGTACAAGAATTCGTTGGGAGAAGCGAACTGGACAATGCTCGTGACGAACATCGTGGCGGCGACGAACAACGGGGCGGTGAATGACACGGTGGGCACAAACGCGCAACGAATCTATCGCATCGTGCTGGAGCCGTAAGCGCTGCTGGTGAAAAACAGGGTTAACAGAATCAAACAGAATTCGTGCGGCTCGATTTGCTTTTCCCAGCCCGGCGCGCGCGGAGCGACGCGCCTTACCTTTGCGGCGTGACGCACGAAGGGAAACGAGTCACTCCTCGTTTGTGGACAGAACGCCCTCTCTCCTCTTCGATAGATTTTGTTACAAATTTGCAACAAGGTCGTGGTAGCATCACCGGATGACCCATTCAGCCTTTGCGTTAGCGGCACTCTTATTGGCTTCTCCGGTCCTCGTTCAAGCGGCGGAAGTCGTCCCCATATTCTCCACTAACGCCAATTGGCGGATGTTCAAAGGACGCACCGAAGCATCGTCACCTGACGTCACGACCTGGCGAACGGTCGGTTTCAACGACGTGGCATTTGCGGACGCGCCCGCGCCTTTCTCCTATGGCGAAGGGTATACGACCGGAACGGTGCTCACCGACATGATCAATGACTATACGTGCTTCTTCTTGCGCCGCGCCTTCACCGTCACAAATGTGGCGAACATCGCGGCGTTCCGCCTCGGCGCAAAGGTGGACGATGGTTTCGTCATCTGGATCAACGGCACTGAAGTGCAGCGCGTCAACATGCCGGAGCCGCCGGGCAGCCCGGTCACGCGCACCAATCTTTCCTCCGGCGCCCCTTCCGAGCCGGTGCCGTTTGTGTTCTATACTTTCAGCGCGCCCGCGAGTCTCGTGAGCGGATCGAACATCGTCGCGGTGCAGGTCTTCAACGTGAACGCTCCGAGCACCGACATCGTTTTCGACTGTTCGCTCGACGCGATTCTTACCGATACGAATCCCCCGGTCATTGTCGGAGTCAGTCCTGCGCCCGGAACAGTTTCCAGCCTGACGCAAATCACAGTCACGTTTTCCGAACCGGTCAATGGAGTCAACGCGGAGGATCTGACCATCAACACTATTTCGGCCACGGGACTAACCGGGAGCGGGAGCAATTACACGTTCACGTTTGCGGCGCCCGCGCTTTATGGCGGAGTCAACGTGGCCTGGGTAACCAATCATGAGATCACGGATCTGGCCGTGCCAGGGAACGCCTTCGACGGCACCGCGCCCGGCGCGACGTGGCAATACAATTACATCGACACAGTGGCGCCGACGGTCGCGGGCCTTTTTCCGGCCGCAGGTACCACCGTGCGCGTGCTGGGCGAAGTGCGCGTCACCTTCAGCGAAGGCGTGGCCGGACTCGAAGCGGCGGACCTCCGATTGAACGGCGTGCCCGCGACGAATGTCATCTCGCAGGCTGGTTCCGTGTACGTGTTTCAATTTCCGCCGGCCGGCGCGGGGTTTGCGCAACTGGCGTGGGCGGCGGGACATGGCATCGCAGACCTGGCGGCGCCGCCCAACGCTTTCGCGGGCGGCACGTGGAGCTACCTCGTTGACCCCAATGTTTCGTTTGCGGACCTGGTGATCAACGAAATCCTAGTTTCGCCCACCACCGGTTTGAACGATCCGATTGCCACGGGCGGCGACACCGACGCGCTGCCCTGGATCGAACTGCACAATCGCGGAACCAATTCCATCGATCTCGCCGGCTGGTCCTTGAGCGATGACCCGGATTTTCCGAACCGCTGGGTCTTTCCCGCGAAGACAATTGGGCCCGGGCAATATCTGATTGTGTTCGCTTCGGGACTGAACATTACCAACGCCACGGGCACGAACCGGCTGCACACGAACTTCAAACTGACGCGCATGGGCGAGTTTCTTGGTTTGTATTCGCCGGATTCACCGCCCGTTTTGGTCAGCAGCTTTTCTCCCCAGTACCCGGAACAGCGGAACGATTACTCCTTTGGACGCGACGCGCAGGAGAATCTCCGCTACTTCGCGACGCCGACTCCCGGCGCCGCGAATGGAAACAGCGCCATTACTGGAGTCGTTGCCCCGGTGCATTTCGCCGTCGAACGCGGACACTTCACGCAGCCATTCGATCTGGTGCTCACCTGCCCTACCCGCGGCACACAAATCCGTTACACGACGAATGGCAGCGAGCCGACGCTCACGACCGGCCTGCCGTACAACGGGCCGGTGCGCATTGCGAACACGGCTTTGATTCGCGCCGTGGCTTTCCGCTCAGACATGTTGCCGTCATTCGTGCGCACGCACACTTACCTGTTCAATTTGCCCACGGCCCAGCGCTCGTTGCCGGTGATTTCCATCGTGACAGACCAGAACAACCTGACGGGACAGAGCGGCATCATTGGCATCAATGGAGGAAGCTACGTCAACGGAGTATGGACCGCCGGCACCGGTGGAACGAATGACTATCACAACCCCTCGAAACATGGCATCGCCTGGGAACGACCGACCTCCGTGGAATTCCTTCAACTCCCTGACAACTCGGGCTTCCAGGCCGACGCCGGCATTCGCGTGCAAGGAAGCGATTACCAGCGCCCCCGCACGACGCCTACGAGCAAGTTTTCCTACCGTCTCTATTTCCGTGGAGTGTACGGCGGAGGACGGTTGCACTACCCGCTTTTCCCGCTCGCGGCTTCGGAGGAGTTCGACCAAATCGTGCTGCGCGCCGGCTTCAATGAGAACGCCAATCCGTTCATTCGCGATGAACTCACGCGCCGGCTTTCGCACGACATGGGCAACGTGGCTTCGCACGGCAATCTCGTCAGCATGTTTGTCAACGGCGTTTACAAAGGCTTCTACAATCCGTGCGAGCGCGTCCATGAGGAGTTCATGCAATCCTATCTCGGCGGCAGTGATGACTGGGACGTGGTTGGCCCCTCGTTCGCCACCGGCGCGGGCGTGCCGGGAGTCATCGACGGCGACCGCAACAATTTCGTCAGCCTGGTCAATTACGTCGCCAGCGCGAACATGAATGATCCGGCAATCTACGCCGAAGTCGGCCGTCGCCTCGATCTCGTGAACTTCGCCGACTACTGCCTTCTCAATGCTTATGCCGGAATGGGCGATTGGCCCCAGAACAACTGGCGCGCAGGCAAAGACCGGGCCGCGTATCCGTGGCGCTTCATCGTCTGGGACGCCGAGTGGGCGATGGGGATTTATGGCCGCGCAGTCACGCTGAACACATTCACGATGAACGGGCCCGGCCCCGATTTGGGCGGCCTCGCCTCCACGAGCGATTCGGAGATAGCGAGAATGTATCAGGCCCTCCGCGCCAGTCCTGAGTTTCGCCTGCTCTGGGCCGACCGCGTTCACAAGCACATGTTCAACGGCGGCGCATTGACGGACGCGAACATCACGAACCGCTTCGGAGAAATGCGGACGGAAATGGCCGGTGTCTTCGCGATGGTCACGGACATCATCACCGGCTGGGTCCCGGCACGACGCACCAATCTCTTCAACTACATGGTCCCCTTCAACCTTATCGCCTCGTCGAACGCGCCGGTGTTCAACCAATTCGGCGGACGGGTCGCTCCCGGCTTTCAACTCACGATGGTGGCGACGAATGGCGGCGGAACGATTTATTACACCACCAACGGCGCCGATCCGCGCGTGCCGTTCAGTGGCGCGGTGTCGAACGCGGCTCTCGCTTATTCCGGCCCCATCGCGCTCGACCGGAACGTTCTCATCAAAGCGCGCACGCTCGGTCCGGCCGGATGGAGCGCGCTCACGGAGGCGAGTTTCCAGATTTCGCTGCTCGGCATCCCGATTCGCATCACGGAGATTCACTACAACCCGGCAGACAGTCCGAACTATGAGTTCATCGAGTTGATGAACATCGGTGGAGCTCCAGTCGATCTCAGTGGAGCAACATTCGACGGCATCACCTTCACATTTGGCCTGGGCAGCATCGTGCAACCGGGCGCAAGAATTGTTCTCGCCACCGATTTGAACACAAATGCTTTTGCCGCCCGCTATCCGGGCGTCGCAGTGACCGGTTATTACAATGGCAGCCTGAACAACGGCGGCGAACGGATCGTGCTGATAGATGTGCATGGCAACATCATTACATCACTTGACTACGACGACGGTGGCATCTGGCTCACGGGAGCGGACGGCAGTGGGCCGTCCCTCGAAATGATCGATCCATTTGGCGACCCTGACGATCCAGTGAATTGGCGCGCCAGCGGCGTGGCCGGGGGAACGCCCGGCTCCGTTTCACCTCCCGCGGGCGGCGGCCTTGTGCGGCTCAACGAGGTGCTCGCCGACAATGCGGGCGCAGTGAACCACGCCGGCACCTTCCCGGACTTCATCGAACTGCTGAACAATGGCGGCACACCGGCGGACCTTTCCGGCTGGAGTCTCACCGACGACGCCAGCGCGCGAAAATTCGTTTTCCCACCCGGCACGAGCATCGCCGCCGGCGGCTACCTCGTCGTCTGGTGCGACACCGTGAACACCACGCCCGGACTGCACAGCGGTTTTGCTTTGGGGCGCAACGGCCAGAACGTGTTCCTCTACGACCCGAATACAAATCGCGTGGACGCGCTCACATTCGGTTTGCAGATTCCGAACTATTCCGTGGGACGCGTGAGCGGGACCTGGGTCCTCACGACGCCAACGACAAACGCCGCAAACGTCGCTGCGCCGCTCGGCAGCGCGGCGGATCTTTCGATCAACGAGTTCCTCGCCAATCCCCTGCCCGGCCTGAGCGACTGGCTCGAACTGTTCAACAACTCCGCGCTGCCGGTGGCATTGCGTGGCAGTTTTCTCGCGACGACGACAGCGGTGCACCAGGTCACGTCCCTCTCTTTCATCGCGCCGTTCGGCTTCGCGCAATTCGTTGCTGACGAAGGCGTGGGACCGGACCGCCTGGACTTCAGACTGCCAGCGGTGGGCGGCGCCATTGTTCTATCTGATGCAACGGGAACGGAAGTGAACCGCGTCACCTACAGTGCGCAGACTGAAGGCGTGTCGCGAGGACGTCTGCCGGATGGCTCGGCCACGTTGGCGAACTTTCCCGGCACGGCCAGTCCCGGCGCGAGCAATTACACCGCGACGTATTCCGGCCCGGTGCTGAACGAAGTGCTCGCGCGCAATGTGTCCGCCGTCACCAACGCGGGTCGCGTCGCCGATTATGTTGAACTCTTCAATTCGGGCGGCAGCGCCTTCTCACTCGCAGGGATGAGCCTGAGCGTGAACTCAGCGGAAGCAGGCCAATGGGTCTTCCCGCCAGACGCCACGATTCCGGCGCAGGGATTCCTGGTCGTGTGGTGCGATGGCGGAATGCCTGTCTCCACCAATTCGGGAAACTACAACACTGGCCAATCGCTCGATGGCGAGAGCGGCGGCGCGTATTTGTTCAATGCCGCCGGCCAATTGGTGAACTCAGTCGAGTATGGTTTTCAGGTCGCCGACCGCTCCATCGGCCTCGTGGGCGGCACGTGGCGTTTGCTCGCTTCACCCACCCCCGGCGCAGCCAACAGCGCGGCGGCAGCGCTTGGTCCGAACACCGCGCTGCGACTGAACGAATGGATGGCGCAGTCGGCGGATGGACCGGACTGGTTCGAACTTTTCAATTCCACCAATCTGCCGGTGGACATGGCGAGCCTGGTTCTCACGGACGATCCCACTGCCTCCGGGACGAACGAGTTCCGCGTGCCAGCTTTGAGCTTCATCGGCGCGAACGGTTTCGTGCAATGGCTCGCCGATTCGAGTCCAGACCAGGGCCGCCATCACGTGAATTTCGATCTCGATGCGCAGGGCGAATCCATCCGGCTCTACGCCACGAATGGCATCACGGTCATTGATACAGTCGCATTTGGCGCGCAGTCACTCGGCGTGTCACAAGGCCGAATCCCCGATGGAGCGACGAGCATGGCGAGTTTCCCTGGTTCTGACACTCCCGCTGAATCGAATTACAGACTCATTCCCGGGACCGTCATCAACGAAGTACTCACGCATACAACCTCTGCATCCTCTGAACAAGGCATTGAGCTGCATAACACGACAGGCCAAGCGATTGATGTAAGCGGCTGGTTCTTGAGCAATGATGCAGCGGTCGCAAAAAAGTTCCGCATCCCGGACGGCATCATCCTTCCGGCCAACGGTTACTATTGGTTTAACCAGGCGCAATTCAACAGCGGTCCGAATGCGTTCCTGCTCGACCGCGCACGCGGCGGCGAAGTGTGGCTTTCGGCGGCGGATCCCGCCGGAAACCTGAGTGGCTTCCGCAGCCGCGTAAAATTCGGCGCGGCAGCGCCCTTGGTTTCGTTCGGTCGCTTTGAAGTTGCCGGACAATCCGAGTTCGTTGCCCAGGTTGTGTCCACGTTGGGCAGTATGAATGGCAATCCACGCGTCGGCCCCGTGGTCATCAACGAAATCCTGTTCAACCCCACGAACAACCCGGCCGCAACGGAATTCATCGAGTTAAAGAACATCGATGGCGCGCCCCAGGATCTTTCCGGATGGCAGTTGAACGATGGCGTATCATTCGCCTTTCCCTCCGGCACAACGCTGCAACCCGGGAACTATCTGCTGGTGGTCGAGTTCGATCCCGTTGCTGCCCCGGCCCAACTCGCCTCGTTCCGCGCGTTTTACGGGGTGTCTCCGAGCGTGGCTGTATTCGGTCCTTACTCGGGCAAGTTGGACAACAATGGGGAAACGATTGAATTGTCCAAACCCGATCTCCCGGATGGCGCTTTCATTCCGCTCGTGCTGGTGGACAAAGTGAATTACCGCGACTCGGCCCCGTGGCCGGGTGGCGCGACCGATGGCGGCGGTTCATCCCTTCAGCGGCGCACGGCGAACGCTTACGGAAACAATCCTGCGAACTGGCTCGCGGCCGCGCCGACCGCGGGCAACGCGAACGCGACCAGCGCGGCCACTCCGCCGGTGATCGTTCAATCGCCCGCCAGCACCAATGCGCTCGTCAACACAGACTTGCTGCTGCAAGCCGTGGCGTCCGGCGCGGGACCGCTCTCCTGGCAGTGGCGCTTCAATGGCGTGGAATTGGCAGGCGCGACCAATTCATCGCTCTTCATCGATCATCTGCAGTTGGGAGATTCAGGCGCTTACGACGCTTACGTGAGCAATCCGGGCGGCCCTGCCTTCAGCGCGGCGGCACAGGTTCTCATCGTGGAACCGCCGTTAATTTTCGCCGCGCCTCCCAATTACATCACTACCAATGGCGGCTCGAACATCACCTTCACTGTCAGCGTCGGAGGCACTCCGCCATTGCGCTATCAGTGGCAATTCGACGGCGTGGACCTGCCGGGCGCGACCGCGTCTTCGCTCTCGCTCACGAACGTCGTCATCAGCCAAAGCGGCGTTTACACTTTGGTCGCTTCGAATGCCTATGGTGTCGCCGCCACGAATTTCACCTTCGTGGCCCTCGTGCGTCCTGCTTTCGTGATTCAGCCGCAGGCGCAGACGGTCTTGCAGGGCGGCACAGCGGTGTTCTCTGCTCTGGCCACGCCGAATCATCCGCTCGCGCCGCTTTACTACCGCTGGATTCGCAACGGCGTCGGCGTTCAAACCAGCACGGTGCCAATGATCGTTTTCACGAATGTGCAACTCGGAATACCAAATCCGGTGCCGATACGTTGTGCCGTCACGAACCTGGCGAGCGGTGTCGGCGGAGTTAACAGCTTCACCGTGAACATGACAGTGCTGGCTGACTTCGATCGGGACGGCATGGCGGATTCATGGGAAGCGCTGTATGGCTTCAACACAAACAGCGTGGCCGATGCGACTCTGGACCTCGACGGCGATGGAATGATCAATCGCGATGAGTACGGGGCGGGAACGAATCCGACGGATCCTTCGAGCTTGCTGAAACTCACGTTCACGACGACGAATGCCGCCGTGCTGGAATTCGTCGCGCAGGTGAATCTCAACTACGCCGTGCAGTACCGCACTAATCTCTCGACGGCATTGTGGAACAACCTGACGAACATCGGCACGCAATCCACGGTGCGCGCCGTGCAGGTGAATGTACCGCAGCCGTCGCCGGAGCGGGAACGTTACTATCGGATTGCGACACCACCACCCGTGCCGTAGCAGCACGGATAGCAATCAGTAAATCGGCGACCAATCCCTGGCTGATTACTGTTTTACTGATGACTGATTCACTGCTTACTTCTTCGCCATGACTGATCCGCGGTTTGCGAAGCTGGCGAAACTCCTCATTGAATATTCCACGCGCATGAAGAGGCGCGAGCGGGTGCTCATCGAGGTCATCGACGTGCCGGATGAATTTTCCGTGGAACTGATGCGCGCGGCGCGAAAGGTCGGCGCCGTTCCCATCATCGAAGTGCGACACAGCCGCGTGACGCGCGAGATCGTTCGCGGCACGAACGACAGCCACGCCACGGTCGTTCGCGACATCGAACTGGCGCGCATGAGGAAGATGCAGGCTTACATCGCCGTGCGCGGCGCAGCCAATGCCAGCGAAAACGCGGACATCGCCAGCGAAGAGATGGCACTTTACTCGAAGCTCCTCCGTCCCGTGCTCAATTATCGCGTCAACAAAACGCGCTGGGTCGTGTTGCGCTGGCCCACGCCGAGCATGGCACAGAGCGCGGGCATGAGCACGGAGGCGTTCGAGAACCTCTACTTCGATGTCTGCACGATGAATTACGCGAAGATGGCGCGGGCGATGGTCCCGTTGCAGCGCAGAATGAAGCGGGCCGACCACGTTCACATCACCGCGCCCGGCACGGACTTGCGCTTCAGCATCAAAGGCATCGGCGCAATCAAGTGCGAAGGGGTGCGCAATATTCCCGACGGCGAAGTTTTTTCCTGTCCCGTGAAGAACTCGGTGCAGGGTTACATCACGTTCAACACGCCGACGATTTACTCGGGCACGAAGTTCGAAAACGTGCGGCTGGAATTCAAGGATGGCAAGATTACGAGTGCCACATCGAACAACACGAAACGGCTGAATGAAATTCTGGATACGGACGCGGGCGCGCGTTACATCGGCGAGTTTTCGCTCGGTTTCAATCCCTACATTCAGAGCCCGATGTGCGACATCCTTTTCGACGAGAAGATTGCCGGCAGTCTGCACTTCACTCCCGGCCAGGCTTACGAAGTGGCGGACAATGGCAATCGCTCGGCGGTGCATTGGGACATGGTGCTCATCCAACGCAAGGAATGGGGCGGCGGCGAGGTCTCGTTCGATGGCGAAGTGATCCGCAAGGACGGCCTGTTCGTGCCGAAGGACTTGAAGCCGCTCAATCCGGAAAGCCTCAGGTGAGCCAAGCGCCGGTGCAACGGTACGCGTTTGAAAGAGGGGCGCACTTTGAATTTCGCTTCTTGCAACCCAGTCTCAGTGAACATAAGTTGCGGCCTCACGTGGATGACTCGATGTCAACGCCCGTAAATATCGATGGCGCCTCGCTCTGCAAGCTGAGCGAAGTGCAGGCGGGCGCGTCAGTCACCATCAAGCAGCTTACGGCCTCGCCGGAACTTTCCACGCGGTTGCGCGAACTGGGTTTCTGTGAAGAGCAGCGCATCAAGTTGCTCAGCCGTAATCCCAATCTCATCTGCCAGGTGTGCAACGCTCGGCTCGGACTCAGTTCACAACTCGCCGGACTCATCTGGGTCGAAAAGTCCAAGCCGCCGCAACGCCTCGCCGCGTAAATGTCCGCTGCCTCTCAACCGCTGACTTCGCTCGAAGCCGGTCAACGCGCCATTGTCACCGAAATCAAAGTTCCGCCAGAGCATCGCGGGCGCATTCTGGAAATGGGTTTGCTCGTGGGCACGCCGGTGGAGTTGGTGCGCTTCGCGCCGCTCGGTGATCCAGTGGAGATCAAGGTTCGCGGGTACAATCTCTCGCTGCGCAAACATGAGGCGGAACAGATTCTCGTCCGAAAGGACTGACGATGTCTGCTGCCGCCGAACAACCAACTGCCGTGGCGGCTGTGCGTCGCCACGTTCACAGCGTGACAAAGTATGCTGTTCTGACGGGCAACCCCAACTGCGGAAAAACGACCCTATTCAACGCGCTAACCGGGCTGCGCGCGAAGGTCGGCAATTATCCCGGCGTCACTGTTGAGCGCAAAGAGGGCAAACTGCTGGGCGCGCCGGCTGATGCAACAATCAAGGTTTTGGATTTGCCGGGAACCTATTCGCTCAGCCCGCAGTCGCTCGACGAACAGATTGCGCGCGACGTTCTGTTCCATCGCATCGCCCAGGTGCCACCGCCCAATCTGGTCGCGGTGGTCGTCGATGCCTCGAACCTCCAGCGCAATCTTTACTTTGCCACGCAAGTTATCGAACTGGGTTACCCGACCATCCTCGCGCTGAACATGATCGACGTGGCGCGGGAGAACGGCCACGAGATCGATATCGGTGGATTGAGCAAGGCGCTTGGCGTTCCCGTGGTGCCGCTGGTCGCGAGCAAAGGCGAGGGCGTTTCAGAATTGCGCCAGCAAATGATCGCGCTCCTCAGCACGCGCGCCAGCGAAGTGAAGCCGCGCTTGTTCGCGGAACTGCCCGAGTCTTTTGGGCGCGAAGCGGAAAAACTGGTTGCGCTGCTGAAAACGACTTTTCCTGAAACGCATTTCCAGGCGATGGCGGAGGCGTTGCTCATCTTGAGCGACGAACGATTTCTTGTTTCGAGCGGAACGCATTATCCCGAACACATTCGGAAAGCTGTGGCAGAAGCCCGCCTCCGCCTGGAGCAAAAGCAGATCGATTGGCGCAGCATCGCCATCGAAGCGCGCTACGCGCGCATCGCGGCGATTCAGGGCGCAGTCACCACCGAAACGAAGATCGAGAAAGAGAATTTCAGTGACCAGCTGGACCGCGTCGTGACGCATCGCATCTGGGGCGTCGTGATTTTTGTCGGAATCATGATGCTGCTGTTCCAAAGCATCTTCACTTTCGCGCGCCTCCCGATGGATTTGCTCACGGCGGCAGTGGATGGCCTGGGCAATTGGGTGGGTTCAGCACTGCCGCCCGGTGATCTGAACAGCCTGCTCGTCGGCGGCGTAATCAGCGGCGTCGGTGCGGTGATTGTTTTTCTACCGCAGATTCTGTTGCTGTTTTTCTTCATCGCGATTCTCGAAGACACGGGTTACATGGCGCGCGCGGCGTTTCTCATGGACCGGCTGATGAACAAAGTCGGGCTGCACGGAAAGAGTTTTATTCCGATGCTCAGTTCGTTCGCGTGCGCGATTCCCGGCATCATGGCCACGCGCACGATTGAATCGCCGAAGGACCGGCTCGTGACGATTCTCGTCGCACCGCTGATGAGTTGCTCGGCGCGGCTGCCGGTTTACACCGTGCTGATTGCGGCGTGCATTCCCGGCGAGCGCATGCTCGGTTTTCTCTCGCTGCCAGGACTCACGCTGCTCTGCATGTATCTGCTTGGCATCATCGTCGCGCTGCTGATGGCGTGGTTGTTCAAGAAAACTTTGCTCAAGGGCGCGACACCGATGCTCATCATGGAATTGCCGCCCTACAAACATCCGGTGCCGAAGGTCGTGCTGCGCCACATGTGGGACCGCTCGAAGATGTTTTTGCGCCGCGCGGGAACAGTCATTCTGGGCATCAATATCATCCTTTGGTTTCTCGCGACGTATCCGAAACAGGAACGTGCCCCCGGCGTCCCGCCGGGAGCGACGATTCAGCAGACGAACGTGCAGGGATTGGCTCAAGCTGCGACCCGGCAGGATGCCGGGGGCACGTTGGACAACGCCGCGGGCGAACAATTGCGCCAGAGTTTTGCGGGCCAAATGGGGCGGGCGATTGAACCGCTCATCAAGCCACTCGGCTTCGACTGGAAGATCGGCATCGGCATCATCGGCTCGTTTGCCGCACGCGAAGTTTTTGTGAGCACCATGTCCACGGTCTATAACGTGAGCGAAGCCGAGGACGACGCGGGCACCGCCAGTCTCGCGACCATGCTTCAGAAGCAAACGCGGCCTGATGGCTCGCCGCTTTACACGCCATTGCTCGGCATCACACTCATGGTCTTCTACGTCTTCGCCCTGCAATGCGTGAGCACTGTGGTCATCGTGCGCCGCGAAACGAACTCGTGGCGATGGCCCGCATTCCAGTGGCTTTACATGACAGCGCTGGCGTGGGTGCTGGCGTTCATCACGTGGCACGGCGGACATCTGCTCGGGTTCCGCTGAGCTTACGCGTGTTAATGCGAATAGAAATTCACTCTTTCAAAATCATCGCCACTGCTTCTACGTTTCCCGCATGAAATCACTCGCGATCACCGGAGCATTGCTTGGCTTCAGTTCTTCTCTTTTTGCAGCAGGACTCGTTGTTGAGGCGGGCGATTACGACCGGCGCAGTGCAGTCGTCGAGTGCAATCTTCCCGCGGGCGTGAGTGGACTCAAAGCGACTGAGGGGAGGGAAACAGTAATGGTTCAGCATGACCCGGCTGGCCGGGCCTGGTTCGTCCTGCGCGAACTGAAGCGCGGCGCGAAACAAAGCTTCCAGTTTGTGAAGGCCAACGGAAAGTCGGAAGCCAATGCACGATCCGAACCCGGTTCGGTTGCGTTGAGCGCCTTTGGTAAAACGGCGCTCGTCTATCGCAGCGAGAAAACTGATCTCCCGCCGAATCGCCCGGACCTGAACCCAATTTTCGAACGCGGCGGTTACATTCATCCGGTGCTCAGTCCGAGTGGCAAACAAATCACCGACGATTACCCGTCGAACCACAAGCATCATCACGGCATCTGGTTTGCGTGGACGCACACGGAGTTCGAGGGGCGTGCGCCGGATTTCTGGAACATGGGCGATAAAAAGGGGACGGTGGAATTTGTCTCGCTCGACAAAACCTGGAGCGGCCCCGTCCATGCGGGATTCATCAGCAAACATCGCCAGATCGATCTGACCGCGCCGAAACCGAAGACGGCGTTGAATGAAACATGGAACGTGAAGCTGTTCGCCATTGGGAACGACGCGCAACGGCCTTATTTCGTTTTCGATCTCGAAGTGACCGACACTTGCGCCGCTGATGCGCCACTCAAGCTTCCGCAATATCGCTACGGCGGCATTGGCGTGCGCGGGAATTGGGCGTGGAACGGGAAGGACAAACTCAACTTTCTCAACAGCGAGGGCATGACTGACCGCAGCAAGGGCGACAAAGCGGAAACGGTCGGGCGCTGGGCGCACATGGGCGGAATGCTCGATGGCGGACTCACTGGCATCGCAGTGCTCGGCCATCCGGACAATGTGCGCGCGCCACAGCCGCAGCGCATTCATCCGACGGAACCGTTTTTGAATCTCGCGCCACAACAGGCGGGCGATGTGGAAATCACTCCCGGCAAACCACTCACGTTGCGCTATCGGTTCGTCGTGGCAGACGGCGCGCCGGATAAAACGGAACTGGACCGCTTGTGGAACGATTACGCGCACCCGCCGAAGGTGACGGTCAGCGCGCAATAGAGCGCCGATAGAGAGTTCCCGGTTGCCCAGCCGTCTCGCGTGCGGCATCGTTTGCGGCGATGCCCGCAGCATTTCCAATTCGATGGCAATTCGAGCGGCGGCTCGACACGGCCAACACACGTTTGGCTGTGGCGCTGGCTGTTTCGCTCGTGTTCCACGTGCTGGGTTACGCGACGTGGAGAATCGCGCCCGCAGCGATGGCTGCCGTCAAATCGGTCGCACAACGCGTGCTGCCAAGGCTCGCGCAGTTGCAGCCGCAAATGAAACCAGTTGAAACGCCACCAAGGCGTGAAGTGCCGCTGGTCTTCGTCGAAGTTGATCCCGCGCTCGCGTCCGCCGAACCGCCGAAGGAGACGAGGAATTATTCCACGCACAATTCTCTCGCTGCGAACGAGCAGCCGAAGAACAAGGACGTGCCGAAGATTGACGGCAAGCAGCAGCACGTCTTGCGCACGACGGATAATCCAAAGCCGGAGCCAAAACCATTGCAGCCCGCGCCGCCGCCGCCGGACAAAAAGCCGGCGGAAACGCCCGAGCCGGAAGCCAAACCCAAGCCAGCGCCGGAGATTGGCGACCTCGCACTGGCGAAGCCCGAGCCGAAGCCGTTGAAGCCTTCCGACGGCGCGGCAGAGAAATTGGTGGAGAAACCGCTCGAGAAACCACGCACAGTCCGCGAGGCGCGCGCGCGGAATCCTGGGCTGGCCGGAGAAAAAATGCAGCAGGACGGCGGCGTGCCGCGGCGCGCGCACATTGCACTGGACGCGAAAGGTTCGCCATTTGGGAATTACGACGCCGTGTTCATCGGCATTGTCCAGGACCGATGGTATTCTTTGCTGGACAACCATCGGTTCATGCTCGACCGGCGCGGGAAAGTCGCGCTCACGTTTCAGCTTCATTACGACGGGCGCATTACGCAACTCGAGACTCAGGAGAACACAGTGGGCGATATTCTCAGCCTGCTGTGCCAGAAGGCGATTCTCGACCCAGCGCCGTTCCCCAAATGGCCGGCCGACATGCGGAAGCTCGTGGGCACGGACATTCGCGAAGTGCGTTTCACGTTTTATTACGACTGAATTGGAGGGCGGCGCTCCGTTTCTGAATGGACAACCGGACGCGCGACCGGCATAGACGCGCGACGCTTTTTGCGATGCATACATTCTTCATCATCATCCTGGTGCTCACATCGGTTGTGGCGCTGACGTTCATCGTCGAGCGCGGCCTGGCATTGCGCTGGGCGCGGGTGATTCCACCGCAAGTGCAACACGGTGTGGAGTTCTACAAATCCGCGGAACAGCTTCCACAATTGAAACAGGTTTGCGAACAGAACCCATCGACGTGCTCCCGGCTCCTGCTCTTCGCGGCGCAACATCTGGATTGGTCGCGCACCGAAACGGTGGAACTGGTGGAAACGCGCGCGCGGCACGAAGTCGCGCAACTGGAACGTGGCCTCGTGGTGCTGGAAATCATCATTGGCATTGCGCCGTTGATGGGCCTCGTCGGGACGATTTACGGACTCATCATGCTGTTCGGTGGAATGGGAACGTTGGCGGGAGTGGACAGCGGGAAATTCGCCCAGGGCATCAGCACTGCGCTTTACGCCACGCTGCTCGGTTTGCTGGTGGCGATTCCCGCGCTCATTGCGTGGAGCTATTACAGCAAGAAGGTGGAGAACCTGACGGTGGAGCTGGAATCCATTTGTGATGAGTTTTTGAGGAAGCATTACCAGGGGAAGAAATGACAAGGAGACAAGGCGACAGGAAGACGCGGGGACCTGATCGTGACAGACGCTGGCTTCTTCGTCCCCCGATCACCCTGTCCCCGAGCCACCCTGTCCCGACCAAATGAACTTCTCCGGGCACAAACGCCGCCACGCGCCGTCGGTCATCATCGTGTCGCTCATCGACGTGTTGCTGGTCGTGCTGATCTTTTTGATGGTCACGACGGCGTTCAAGGACACGCCGGCGTTCAAAATCACATTGCCGGAGACCACGCGGACGGCGCCCAAGCCGGGTGTCACGGACAATCCCCCGCTCATCATCACGATCACCACGAATGCGCCGCATTTTTATCTCGGCAAGCTCGCCGTCACGCTCGACCGGCTCAAAGCCGAGTTGGTCCAGCGCTCGAAGGAAAATCCGAAACTCATCGTGGCCATCCGTGCGGACGACCAGGCGGCGTACGGTAACGTGGTGAAAGTGACCGAAGCTGCACAGGCTGCGCAGGTGATGGAAGTGCGGACGTTTCTGAAACCGGGAATCAAGCCAGAGTGATTGTCTCGCGAAGGGAACGAAGGAAGAAATCACCTCCCCGCCTTTGCCTCCTTCGCGAGACTCCTATTCAGAAATTTCCTCCACGAGCGCCACACCTTTGCGAGCGCGCTTGCCGAATTTGATCTCCGGCAACAGAAGAAGACTCGCCGCCACGATGAGCGCGGCACTGAAGCCGGCGAGAATTTCCAATGAAAGCTTTTGCGCCAGCGTGAATGCCACCAGCGGTGCGAGCACACCGCGCACGCCCGTAAAAAAAGTGTGTACGCTCATGTAATCGGCCACGCGGCCAGGCGGCGCGAACTTGGTGACCCACAGGCTCCACGCCACGTCGCCACCCGCGTTCGAGATGCCAAAGATGATGCCGCCAATAACAAGCCCAACGAAACTGTCGCTGACGAAAAAGGTCAGGATGCCGATGGCGAAGCCGCAATTGAGCGTGACGCGCAACGTGAAGAAGTTCATGCGGTCGAAAAGATGTCCCCAGATGGGACTGAGAACGAGCCGCGCGAGATTTGGAACGACGCCAGTGAGGAAGGCAATCATGCCGACGGTAAGGTGGAGATTGTATTTGGGATTCGCGAGGTATTCGACGCGCAGAGGCAGCATCATCAGGTTGGCAAAGCCCATCAGCATCCAAACAATGAGGGTGCGGCGAAAGATTTCGTCGTCGCGCACGAATCGCATCGCGCGGAACGGATGCGCGCCGCCGTCATCGTGAATGGGATGCGAAGGGATTTGCGCCAGACAAAATCCGCCGAAGGCCAGCGCCGCGGAAAAAATCAGCAGGAGCACCCAGAAGTATTGGAACCGCTGCGAGAGTGCGTAGCCGGCGATTTCGCTGAAGGCTGCCGCGGACGCGATGCGAATCATGACCGTGCGTGAGAAGAGCCGCCCCCGCTGTTTCTCCGGATAATTCTCCTGGTAGATGTGCGTGAACAGCGGAATGGCCGAAGCCGTCACTGCCATGGCCAGCATTGACAGCAGCGCAAACACCGGCAGCCACGGCAAAACTGCCGCGACGAAAAACGCGGCAGCGCCGATGAAAAAGAGCCGCGACGCGGATTTGGCCGGCGGAAGGCCCCGCCGTGTCACCACCGACACCACCACGGGCGTGAACAGCAAACCCAGGCTGCTCCCGGCCGCAACCGCCGCTTTCCAGAGCGCGCCCGATTGATACGCGCGCAAAGCAATCGTGAGCAGAAACGTCGTGCCCGCGCTCTCCATGATTCCCGAACTGAGCGCGCGCCAGCGTTCGTAACGATAGGTGATGCTTGTGTGGTCAGCCGCGAGCACGCGGGGAAGATACGGAGCGCGCTCGCTGTGTGTAGCTCAAAAGTGTTTGAGAGTGCCGCTGGCCTCCTGCCAGCAATTTAACAAACGCGGAACCGGCAGGATGCCGGCGGCACGTCATTGCAGCGGCAGGTAAATCGTGAACGTTGTCCCCTGCCCGACGATGGAGCGGACATGAATCGCTCCGTGCGCGCGCGCCACCAACCGCTGCACGATGAACAGGCCGAGGCCCGTTCCTTTGCCGGATTCCTTCGTGGTGAATGACTCGGCGAAAAGTTTCCTCATGATGTCCGGCGGAATCCCCGGCCCGGTGTCCTCCACGAACAGGGCAAGGAGCGGTGCGAGGTTGAGGAATTGCTCATTGGTGATAAGCCGCTCGCACGACTCCGGCGCGGGAATCTTGACCGGCTGATTTACCACTTCGGCGCGCACTTCCACGCGGTGTTTCTCGGAGCTGCACTGCAAACCATTGACGATGAGATTGCGCAGCGACTGGATCAGGTCGGTGCCGTTGATTTGCGCCATCACATCTTCGGCCACGGGTTTGATGATCAACTCGTTGTTCTTCACGGACGGATGCACGCGCATGAGTTCGCCGAGGTCGGCCAGGCTCTGGTTCACGGAGACACGCATCGTCTCGCCGGGGTTCTGGCGGAGAAAACTGAGATAGCGGCGGGAAATCTCGATGCAGTTCGTCACCTGCTTCGTGATGCGGCGCAGACGGTCTTTCACGTTCTCCAGCTCTTCGCCTTCGATCTTGGTCTCATCGCCCATGCGCTGATTGATGAGCTGAAGGAAGCCAGAAATGATCGTGAGCGGGCCATTGATGTCGTGAATAATGCTCGCGTAAATTTCGCCGCGCGAACGAATCATGGCCTCCTCGAGCCGCTGGTTCTGAAGTTCGTCCTGCAAACTGCGGAGTTTCTCGGTGTTGGCCTTGATCTCGAACGAGAGCGTGCGCCGCTCCATCGCGTTGGCGACCGCGGTGCGGATGGCCGGAATGTCGAACGGCTTGTTCAGGTAATCGCACGCGCCCAGGCGTAGCGCCTGCCGCGCGCTGTCGATCGTCTCGTAGGCCGTGAGCATGATGCACTCGATGTGCGGATCGACCGTCTTCAGTCCTTGCAGCACTTCGATTCCGCTCATGTCGCCCATTCGGAGATCGAGAATGGCCGCGTCGATTTTATTTTTGCGCGCCATGTCGAGCGCTGTCGCGCCATCGGGAGCGAGCAACAATTCGTATTCGTTCTTGAAAACCACGCGCAGCGATTGCCGCGGCCCTTCCTCGTCATCCACGACCAGCAGAGTGCGGCGGCGCGCTTCCCTGGGAGCCGTTCCAGTCGGTGCCGCAGCCAAAGACTGGGCGATGGCACTGTTGGCTTTAGAGGGAGCGAGCATAACTTTTAGTCTTGTTTGTCAATGCACACGCGTCGGGTTGTCCGTTATTCAAGCCGGAGACGGGTTCGATTGCAAGGTCAACAACGGGGTGCATTTAGAAGCTCCACCCCAGCGAAACGCTGAATGCATGGGCGATGAACGTGTAATTGCCGTTCACCGCCGGTCCATAAACAGACCCGGACACATCGCGTCCGGGACCGAACGTGAATTGATAAGTGGCGTCCCACGTAAGCCGATTGCGCTTGCCACCCACGCCGGCGCTGAAAACGTGCAGGTCCTGGTCGGCCACCAGGGGCGTGAACGCTTTGTCTGGCACGGAGTTCTCCAAATAAACGTAGCCGCCGCTCACGTGCAGGCCATTGTCGAAGTAACGGGTCGCACCCGCTTCCACGGCCCAGCTTGATTCCCAACGCAACGGCAGCGGCATATTGCCGGTGCGTTGCTGCAACACCGGGGTCTTGCGGTTCCCGTCGGTCCAGTCCAAATCGACTTCGAGGTTCCAATGTGGCGTGGGACGAAAGGAATAGCCGGCAATGACCACTTGCGGCAGCCGCAATTTGGCGGACGCATTCTGATCCGGCACCGGATAAGGCGTCACGCGGCTCTTGCCTTCCAGCGTCATCGTCGTCGGACTGCGATAACTCACGCCAAAGGAATGTCTCTCGAAAGGTTTCCAGAGCAGGCCCGCGCTCACGCCGAGATCGTAATCGTCTCCCTTGAACCTGAATTCGTCACGAGGCGCGGAAATGCCGCGGCGCAAATCCGTCCTGGCATAATTCAGTGTTGGGCCGGCGGCGATGGAGAGCGTCTTCGTCGCCTGCCACGCAACCACTCCGTTTATTGTGTGATACTGCAACTCGCCCTGGGTTGTCGTCGTGCGAAACGGACTGTTGTCCGGCCATTCGGACCACAACCCGTACGGCAAATAATAGCCGGCGCCAAAGGAGAGTGGGAAGTTGGACGGCGAGTAGGCGTAGAACAAGCCGGGCACCAGGGTGAATTTGCTTTTCGAGTCGAAGTTGCGTCCACCGCGGTCCTCAAATTCCGACTGCACGTCGAAAACGTTCACACTGGCGCGCGTGTTATGACCGCGCAATTGCGTGATGCCAGCAGGGTTGTAGTAAACCGCCGAAGGATTGTCCGCCGTGGCCACGAAGGCATTGCCGCGCGCCGTGGCAAAGGCGTCGTGATCGAACAGCCGAATGCCCAGCGCCCAGCCGCTCGCCGGCCAAAACAAGCCGAGCGCCACGATTGAGGAATATCTGGCGAACACGAGAATTAATTCGGCTGATTCTCACTAAAGCTAAAGTACGGAAGGCCGCCAATAATGGCCCGCTGTTCATTAGTTGGCCCCATCTTTCGGCGGGTTCTCGCCGCGGTTCCCCGGAGCGCTATCCCGGCCAATTGTTGTTCGCACGAAATCTCTGGCCTGAAATTGCGCACCTCAGCGAAAAACGCCGCCAATGAAAAAGCCCGCCACTCAGGGCGGGCTTCCACAAAAACCTCAGACTCGAATTCGCTTACGCGCGTTCCATGTACTTGCCGGTGCGCGTATCGATTTTGATCTTCTCGCCAGTCTTGATGAACAGCGGCGCCTGAACGGTGATGCCCGTTTCCATGATGATCGCCTTCTGCACGTTGTTCGCTGAATCGCCACGGACACCTTCCGGGGCATCAGTCACCGTTAGCACGACACTCGGCGGGATTTCGACGGAGACCGCTTTGTCTTCGACGAACGTCACCGTTACGACGCCATTCTCCACCAGATAATTCTTCGCATCGCCGACCAGTTCAGCGGGGAGAGTGACGGTTTCGTAATTCTCCGGGTCGGAGAACACGTAGTCATCGCCATCCTTGTAGCTGAATTCCATTTTTCGGACCATCATCGGCACCACGTCAATTTTTTCAGTGGAACTGAAGCGCACGTCGGAGGACTTGCCGGTGCGGATGCTGCGAAGCGTGGCCTGCACAAAGGCGCGCAAGTTGCCGGGCGTGCGGTGTTGCATGTCGAGGACAACGGTCACGTCGCCATTGTGAACAATGGCCATGCCGCGTCGGAGATCGTTTGCTGTAGGCATATTTCTAAATCGTATCAAGCCGCGCCAGCGAACTGGCCGGACGCGGGACGGGGAAGTTAATCAAGAAAGTGCGCTTGGCAAGTGCGGAGTTAGACAGTGCGCGGCCTGAAGAGCAGAAACACAGGGCCGCGCTTGCGGCTTGCTCTGCGCTCCCGGCTCCATGCTACTTTTCGCCATGCAACCGAACACCACGCGCCGTGAGTTCCTGTCTCGGGCTGCTGTTGCCGCCACGGCAATCGCCTCGAGTGCCGCGCTCGCACCCGTTTTTGCCATTGAGCCATTCAAGCGCGCCGGCCAGCCGAAACTGACGCTCAGCCTCGCCGGGTATTCCTTCCGCCAATTCTTCAAAGATGGCCGGGACGGAAAAACCGATTCCAGCAAACGCATCGACATGCTCGACTTCATTGACTATTGCGCCGAGCAAAAGTGCGCGGCGGAGTGCACGAGCTATTATTTTCCTCCCAAGGTCACCAATGATTTTCTGCTGAAGCTCAAGCGCCACGCTTTCGTGCGCGGCGTGGAGATCAGCGGGACGGCCGTAGGTAACACGTTCACGCATCCGGCCGGCCCCAAGCGGGACGCGGAGATTAAGTCCGTTAAAGAATGGATTGACCGCGCGGCCCTGTTCGGCGCACCGCACATTCGCGTCTTCGCCGGAAATGTGCAGGGCACCTCCAAAGAAGAAGCAAAGAAACTGTGCATCGAGGCGATGGAAGAATGCTGCGAGTACGCCGGCGTGAAGGGAATTTTTCTCGGCCTGGAAAACCACGGCGGCATTGTCTCGGAAGCGGCCGACCTGCTCGACATCGTGCATGCGGTGAAAAGTCCCTGGTGTGGCATCAATCTCGACACGGGCAACTTCCACACGGACGATCCTTATCGTGACATCGAACGCATTGCGCCTTACGCGGTAAACGTGCAATGGAAAACGGAAGTCCAGCCGCGCGCCGCAAAACAAAAACAACCGGCAGACCTCAAACGCCTGGTGAAGATTTTGCGCAGCGCAAACTACCAGGGGTACGTGGTGCTGGAGTACGAAGCGGAGACTGATCCGTGGACGGCTGTGCCGCGGTTGCTGAAGCAAATGCGCAAGCTGATCGGCGGCTGACAGCGAAGAGCGCGGCGATCACGACGCTTCAACTTCCTTCTCTCACAAGCACCGCATACGATTCGAGCCGCCAGAAACATCGCGGTTGAAGCGGGTATCCCTGCGCTCCCGAAACAGGAACTACCGCGCCACGCAATGGCTCGTGCAGCGTTGCAGCAATTCCTCAGTCTGTTCCACGAGTTCTTCGGACGTGTCCGGCTTGTTGATGAGTTCGGTCACGCCCGCCGTGCGAACTCGTTCGCGCACGCTGGTGGGTGTTTCCGCTCCCACCCACACGGCCAGTGGCGTCTCGCGGAATTGCGGTTGCGCGCGGAGCCAGCGCACAAAATCGAGGACCTCGTCATCACGCTCCACGTGCCAGTTCAAAACAACGATGTCCGGGCGCGGGTGAATGCGCGGCATGTAGAGCGATTCTTCCAGCCATTTCTTTCCTTCGCCAATGCTGCGCACCGTATCGCATTTCCCGGCGAACTGGTTTTGCTCCAGCGCGTCACAGAACGCCCGGCTCTCCTCCTCGTCCTCATCGATGTGCAGGACCCTCCATTCTTCGTACATTATTCCCTCCTCTCGCCCGCTTCTTACTCCACCGGCTTCAGTTCCGGTTCAAACATTCGCAGCGCACGCTGCGCCGGACTCTCACCATGTTCGAAATCGCCGCGTAGCAGGCGCAACGCGTACTTCTCCGCATCAATTTCCTGCTGCGTGCGTACACCCAGCCGTCGCAACAATGGAACAGGCGGACACCATCCCTGGACTGCATGGTAAAACAGCAGCGGCAACACAAACGCCGGCAGGAGCAGCCATTTTCGCCCTCGCGCCACGCTCAGTACGATGCCGGTAAAAGCGAGCGCGGAGGCGTTGCACTCCAGCCACCGTTCGATGTCCCATTCCTTGTCGAGTTCCTCGATGCGAGCAGAAATTTCTTCGGGCGATTTGCTCGCGCAGGAGATAATGCGGCGGCGCATTTCGTCTTCGATGCGCTGATTGCTGTCCGGCGACGTGTTGGCGCGGACGCGGTCGTGTGCGGAAATACTTTCTGTCATTGCTTCCATAACTCCCCTCCTCCGCCGCGAACGTACTTCAGGAGCGGCGAATGACAAGTGGGCGGGAATTTGAGTTGCAACGTCCCGGCGTTGATTGAATCTCACCCACATGAATCTCCTGCGTGCGTTGCTCTGTTTCGCCACGTCATTGTGCGCGCTTCGCTCGGCCGAACCTGCCAACACTTCGCGCCCGAACATCCTTTTCTGCATCGCGGACGACTGGTCGTGGCCGCACGCCGGCGCGTATGGCGACAAGGCGGTCCGCACTCCGAGCTTCGATCGCCTCGCACGCGAAGGGGCGCTGTTCCGAAACGCCTTTTGCGCCGCGCCATCCTGCTCGCCGTCCCGCGCAGCGATTCTTACAGGGCGCGCCGTCCATCAGCTCGACGAGGGCGGGAACCTCTGGGGATTCCTGCCCGCGCGCTTCGAAACTTATCCCGACACGCTGCAACGCGCTGGCTATTTCCTCGGCCACATGGGCAAAGGCTGGGGACCGGGGAATTTTCAAGCCGGTGGACGCGCGCGCAATCCCGCTGGCCCGGCGTTCAAAAAGTTCGAGGAGTTTTTGGAGCGGAAGCCGGCAGACAAACCATTTTGCTTTTGGTTCGGCAGCACTGACCCGCACCGGCCTTACGCGCGCGGCAGTGGCGTAACGGCCGGGTTGAAGGCTGACAACGTTCGCGTGCCGCACTTTTGGCCGGACTCATCCGAAGTGCGCGGCGATGTCCTCGATTATTATCATGAAGTGGAACGCTTCGACCGCGATCTTGGCGCGCTGCTGAAACTTCTGGAGCAACGTGGCGAACTCGACAAGACCGCCATTATCGTCACCAGCGACAACGGAATGCCGTTTCCGCGCTGCAAGGCGAACCTTTACGAAATGGGCACCCATATGCCACTGGCGATTCGTTGGCCGGAGAAAATCAAAGGCGGACGTGAAGTCGAATCCCTGGTGAATCTTCAAGACATCGCACTCACCATGCTGGAACTTGCTGGCCTGACGCCTGCGAAAGAAATCATCGGACGTAGTCTGCTCCCGCTCGCCGCTGGGAATGAGAAAGATGGACAGCGCACCCTGGTGTTCCTCGAACGTGAACGCCACGCCAACGTGCGCAAGGGCGATCTGAGCTATCCGAGTCGCGCCGTGCGCACGAAGGATTTTCTCTACATTCGCAACCTGCACCCGGAACGCTGGCCGGCAGGTGATCCGGTGATGTGGAAGGCCGTCGGTGAATTTGGCGATTGCGACGCGGGCGTTGTGAAGGAATTCATCCTGGCGCGCCGGGATGAACCACAGATGAAACCATTCTTCCAACTTTCCTTTGGCCTTCGTCCCGCCGAGGAACTTTACGATCTCCGTGATGACCCCGGCCAGACGAACAATCTCGCCGGTGCGAACAAGTTCGCCGACACGCAAAAAAAGCTCCGTGCGGAACTCAAGGGCTGGATGAAGCGTACGGGCGACCCGCGGCTCGACCCCAATGACGAGCGCTTCGAGAAGGCGCCTTATTTCGGCAATGCAGCTCGGATGCCGGCAAAGACGCCCCAACCTTGATCAAGCGCCGCCAGCCTGCGCCGCTTTTTGTCCCGGCGCCCACATCGCGTTGTCAGCCGGCTCCAGCTTTTTCCCAAAGCGGTCTGCATAAACCTGGGTGAACTCCGCGCCCAGAAACAGAATCTGCGCCGAGTAATAGACCCACAGAAGAACAATCACCAGCGAACCGGCCGCGCCGTAGGCTGACGACACGCTGCTGCGGCCCAGATAAAATCCCAGCGCAAATTTTCCGACCACAAACAACAACGCCGTCAATGCCCCGCCCAGCCAAACGTCTTTCCACGCAATCTTCACGTCGGGCAAATACTTGAACATGAGCGTGAACATGGCCGCGATGACGACGAACGAGATGATGAAGTTAAGCGTCTGCCACACTGCTTCGCCGCCAGGCATTGCACCGGCAAACCATTTCCCTGCGGCAGCCAGCACGGCGCTCATGACCAGGGAAACAAGCAACAGGAAGCCGATTCCAAACACCATCGCCAGCGACAGGATGCGCTGACGAATAAATCCCATAATGCCGCGGCCCGGCTTGGGTTTCACTTCCCAGATTGTGTTGAGCGCATCTTGCAATTGCACGAAAACGCCGGTCGCGCCGAAGATGAGTGTCACGACCGCCAGCACGGAAGCTACAATTCCTTCACGCGGTTTATCGGCCGCCTGAAGTAATCCTGAGATGGCTTTGGCCCCCGACTCTCCAATCAACGAGCCGATTTGTCCGAAGATTTGGTCCTGCGCCGCTTGTTTGTCGAACCAGAGGCCGGCGATGGCCAGCACGATCACGATGAGGGGCGCGATGGAGAATACGGTGTAATAGGCCAGCGCCGCGCCCAGGCGCGGAGCCTTGTCCTCAGACCAATCGCGGACGGTTTGCTTGAGGACATCGAAGACCGTCTTGAATTTCTCGCCCATAACTCCTTTCTGCCTCCCTGAAAAGAACTAGCCCACGGCGGCGCAGATGCAAGTGAGTGCGTTACCAGCCTGCCGCGCCACTATCGCTCGCCCGGCGGTCCGCGCCGGTCTCAAGCGTGCCGTCGCGATTCACCACGATCATTTCTGCCGCTCCCTGCCCTCCCGCTTCGTGCAAAATATGGCCTCGCTGATGCAACTCCGCGCGGGTCGGTGCCGGGAACGCGTTCCGCTCGAACTGGATTCTGTCCGGCAGCCATTGATGGTGGAATCGCGGCGCATCCACCGCGGTCTGAGCATTCATATCGAAATCAATCAGGTTCAGGATGGTGAGCAATACTGTGTTGATAATCGTTCGGCCGCCCGGTGTGCCGGTGACCATCAGCAGCTTGCCATCTCGAACGACAATCGTGGGCGTCATGCTCGACAACATTCGCTTGCCTGGCGCGGCGAGATTTGGCGCGCTTCCGATTAACCCATTCGTCGTGGTCAACCCGGGCGCGGCGTTGAAGTCCCCCATTTCATTGTTCAACAAAAAGCCGGCGCCGGGTACGACGATGCCGGAGCCATACGATTCTTCGAGCGTATAAGTGAGCGCGACCGCGTTGCGCGCGGAATCGACGACAGAAAGATGCGTCGTCTCGGTGCTCTCGCGCGGCCAGTTAAAATTCGTGGGCGAGGAGACGGAGGCGCGGGTGAGCGAAATCGTTTTGCGCAAAACGCTCGCGTAATCCTTCGAAGTGAGCCGTGCCACCGGCATGTCGCGATTGAAATCGGGATCGCCGAGATGCTGCGCGCGGTCCGCGAAGGCGCGCCGCATCACCTCCACAATCAGATGAATGTTGGTCGCGGAGCCTGGGCCGTCGCGCCGCAGATCGAATCCCTCCAGGATGTTGAGCATTTGCACGAGCGCAACGCCGCCGGAACTGCTCGGCGGCATGGAGATGATTTCGCAACCGCGATAGGTGCCGCGAATCGGCTCGCGGCGTTTCGCGCGATAATTCTTCAAATCTTCGCGGGTGATTAATCCGCCGTGCGCTCGCATTTCCTTTTCGACCAAATCAGCGGTCTCGCCTTCGTAGAAGCCGGCCGGACCTTCGTCCGCGATGCGTTGCAACGTACGAGCAAGATCGGGCTGCTTCAGCATCTCACCCGGCGCAATCGGACGGCCACCTTTCGTAAATTGCGCGGCGGACGCGGGGTGATTCGTGAGAACGGGCAGCGCGGACTTCAATGACTTCGCCAATCCATCGCTCACCACAAAGCCGTCGCGCGCGAGTTCGATCGCGGGTTGGACGAGTTCTTTCCACGACAGTTTACCGCGCTCTTTCCACGCGAGGTGCAATCCGGCCACCGTTCCCGGAATGCCAACCGAGATGTGGCTGTTGTGGTGCAGCTCGAAATCATACTTGCCGTTGCGCAGAAACATCGTCGCAGTCGCGGCAGTGGGCGCTGTTTCGCGGAAATCGTAAGCCACTGCCTCGCCGCTCGCGGAGCGGAACACCAGGAACCCGCCGCCGCCAATATTTCCCGCGGCCGGATGCACAACAGCAAGTGCGAAAGCCGTCGCCACCGCGGCATCGACTGCGTCCCCTCCGCGCCGCAACACGTCGGCGCCGACTCGCGATGCGATTTTGTCCTGCGATACGACGGCGGCCTGAGAAAAACGATCCCCCTGTGCTGCCGCGGCAAAGCGGCAGAGGAAAAGCACAACGAAAGTGAAGCCAATAAACTGCACGCGCAGCATCACGCAGATGAGTAAGGCCGCGGAGACGCTATCGCGCAACAGCTTTTGAACAGCGGCTCAATAGCGCGGCAGCGTTGGATCGACTTCGCTGGTCCAGCAATCGATTCCGCCGGCGAGATTGTGGACGTTCGCGAAACCAATCGCCCGCAGTTGCGCCACAGCCTGGGCGCTGCGGATGCCGTGATGACAATAAACGACGACTTCTTCCTCCTTCCAATTTTCGATTTCGTCTGCACGTTGAAGCAGTTCGCCCAAGGGAATCAAAGTAGAATTCGGCAGCGCGACGAAGGCGTGTTCATCCGGTTGCCGCACATCAAGCAGGTGCGGCGGGTTGGCGGAATGAAGTTTCGCCGCAAGTTCTGAGGCTGTCATTGGTCAGTCGTCCGTTGTCCGTTGTCCGTTGACGGAGAAACAACTGACAACGAACAAATCACTCATTCCTTGCGCTGAGGTATCGCTCGGCATCAATCGCCGCGGCGCAACCCATGCCGGCCGCCGTCACGGCCTGACGATAAACGCGGTCCGAGCAATCGCCCGCCACGAACACGCCGGGCACATTCGTTTCCGTGCCGCGTTTCGGTTTGATGTAGCCGGCCTCGTCCATGTCGAGCACGCCCTTGAACAACTGCGTGTTCGGCACGTGGCCAATGGCGACGAACACGCCGGCGCAGTCGATCACGCGCTCTTCGTTCGTCTTGAGATTCTTCACTCGCACGCCGGTCACTTTGTTCTGTTGCAGATCGAGCACTTCGGTCACGACGGTGTCCCAAACCGGCTTAATCTTCTCGTTCGCAAGCGTGCGGTCGGCCATGATCTTCGATGCGCGCAACGTGTCGCGGCGGTGAATGAGATAAACCACCGAGGCAAAGCGCGTCAGGTATGTCGCTTCCTCGCACGCAGAATCCCCGCCGCCCACGACGACGAGCGGCTTGTTACGGAACATCGGCAGCGCGCCGTCGCACGTCGCGCAATAAGTGACTCCCTTCTTTTCCAGCAACTCCTCGCTCTTCAAACCCAGATGCCGGTGCCCCGCTCCGCTCGCAATGATAAGCGTTTCCGCCGCGACCGCTTCTCCATCAACGGTGATGGCGAAAGGTTGCTTGGTGAGATCGACTGCTTCCACGGTGCCGAACTTGACCTTCGCGCCGAACCGCTCGGCTTGTTTCTGCATCCGCGTCATCAATTCGTATCCGTCAATGCCTTCCGGAAAACCGGGATAGTTCTCAACAATGCTCGTCGTCGTGAGCAATCCGCCCGGCATCGTGCCCGTGAGCACGAGCGGATTCAGATTGGCGCGCGCGGTGTAAAGGGCGGCGGTAAGACCAGCGCAACCGGTTCCGATGATGACGACTTTCTCCATAATCAATGGGCGCGGAACGTATGGGTTGGAACTTCGCGGTTCAAGGTTCAAGTTCCCGTTGCGATGGTCGGCCAATCGGCCAGCACCGTCACGAAACACGGGCGCGGCCAGTTGTTAGTGTTTTGGTTTTTGATGCTGGGTGTTTAAGTTCTCGCATGGGTCTGGTGCGCATACTCGTGGATGGTTACAGCCTGCTGCACAGTTGGCCGCAACTGGCCCCGGGCGAGCCGCGACATTCCGCGGCGGCGCGCGATGAATTGATTCACGTCCTTCGCCTTTACAGCGATGCCGTGGGCACTCCGGTCACGGTCGTATTCGACGGCGCGGGCCATCGTGGCGCAGGACCACGCAATGATTCGGCCGCAGCAGTGGAGATTCTCTTTTCCCGCGCTGGACAGACCGCGGACCAAATCATCGAGCGCGTCACGCACCGCATGAAACCTTACGGCGAAGTGCTGGCGGTCACGGACGATTACGCGGAACGCGACACGGTCATTTCGATGGGCGGTTTCGCTTCCAGTTGCGACAACTTCATCCAGACCATCCACAGCGCCCTCCACGATCTGGAACGGGAAATCGTCCACTACAATTCCGCCGAGAAACGCCGATATAAACGGTCGTGAAGCTCCACACAATGACCGTTGGCGGGACGTGCCACACACGCCCCGAAATTTTGAACGGCGGAACACGACTCGAGCGAACACTCGTGCGTATTGCGTTCGCCCTGCTGGCGTGTTTCGCCGCGGTTTTTTCCACCTCCGCACAATCGCCCGCAACGAATGCGAACCGTTTCCTGTTCATCATCGACACTTCGGCGTCGATGAAGCCTTTCGACAAGGCGTTGCGCGAAACGGTTTTCGATCTGGTTTACAGCGGCGTGCGCGGCCAGATGACCAACGGCGACACCTACGGCCTCTGGCTGGTGAACGATCAAACCGACACGTCCTTCGCGATGGAATCCTGGGGCCAGCGCTACGGCGTGGAGCTGGGCGCCAAAGCGACGGCCCACGTGAAACAGCACGGTTACCGGGGCAAAGCGCGCCTCGACCTGGTGTTTGCGGACGCACTGCGCGTCGCGAGACGCGTGGGCGACCTGACCATCATTCTCGTATCCAACGGAGAAACGCCCATCGCCGGCACGCCTTTCGATGCCGTCGTCAATGACCGGTTTCGCCAACTCGTGCCCGAAATGAAGCGGGCCAAGGCCACGTTGAACACAGCTTTCGTCGCGCGCGACGGCGAAATCGTCGCATGGGCGGCCAACAGCTCGGATTTTCTGGTAGCAGTGCCCTACATCCCGCCGACGCCGAAGCCGCCGGCGCTGGAAGCCGCGGCCGTGAAAGCTCATTCGGCTGCAACGCCACTTTCCAATTCCATCGCAAACGTTTCCGCCTCCGCTCCAGCAGCGCCCACGAATGTCGAACCGCCGAAGCCGCGCGTCGTGCCGAAACCGATCATCATCACCAAGGAGACCGTCGCAGAGGAGAAGCGGACGTATCAATCACTGACGATGACGGGAAGCACGAATGAGTCCGGTCTTTCGTCCATCACGACAAATACTGTTGCGGCAGAATACAAGTTGGCGACGACGAACGCTCCGGGAGCGTCAGTCACGAACGTGACAGACTCGCAGCCGCTGGCCGCCGCCCGTGCGATTCCGCCACAGTCTTCCACGCTCCCAACCGGGCCAGGCACGGATCGCCCACCGACCAACGCAAACATTGTGCTGGCGAAGATCGCACCGACCAATTCCGCTGTCGCCGCCGCTGTGTCCGTGAAAGTCTCTGGCACCGAGCCATCACGCGTGCCGAGTCGGATTCATCCTGTGTTCTGGGCAGCCATCGGCGCAGGCGCAGCGTTGCTGGCCGTCCTTGTGATTGTCCTCGCCTTCCGCAGCCGCCGCCAGGAGCCAAGCCTGATCTCGCAAACGATGGGGCTGCAGCGGATCGAATCGCCGAAGATTTGAGGGTGTCATGGAAAGCCTGACTGGAATTCTTGCCGTTCTGATCGTGATTGGACTCGTCGCTCTCGTTGCGCTCCGGCGGATCGAAAGCATGAAGGACAAAACCAGTGGCGAGTTGCGGGCCATTCTTCGCAGCGGCGAATGGACTTTCTATCGAAGCGCGCTCATCGAATTGCGGGACCGCAAGGAAGACATTCGAGGTGAGGTCACTCCAATTCTCGATTTGCTGATTTCGGATTCGAAACATCAGCGCATCGCCGGCTGGCTGATTCTGGAAGAACTTTATCCTGAGCTGGCGGCGCGGGTTCCGCAGTTCAGACCGGAAGATGCGCTTCCCTCGTGCCGGGAAAAACTCCAGCCGATCTTGCTCACTTCGGAGCCCGCCTGAAGAAAACCAGTTACGGCCTGGCCTTGCCAGCGAGAATCCGTTCCCGTCCCGTCAGGTAGAGCAACACAACCAACACCGCGAAGGGGATCAGCGCTAGCACATCCGGCGGAATGGCCTTCAAGTTCGCGTAGAATGGATTGTTCGCTTCCGCCCATTTGTGAAGCTGGTCGTAATAGTCGCTCAACGCGGGCACCCCAGCCATGATCGCAATGACAATGCCGGCAATCGCTCCGCCCGCGATGTAACCGGAAGCCATTAGCACGCCGGGGCTTTTGTCGCCTTCCGCGACGTGCTGCTCTTCGGTCATGTGCGCATAATCACGGTGGCGGCGGCGTTGCCAATCCACGAGCCATCGAATGAGCCCGCCGACAAAAATGGGCGCGGACGTGGCGAGTGGCAGATAAACGCCGACGGCAAAAGCGAGCGAAGGAATGCCGGACATTTCCAGCACGACGGCAATCATCACGCCGAAGAGGACCAGTGCCCACGGCAGCTTCCGGTCGAGAATTCCTTTGATGATGTAGGAAACGAGCACTGCTTTCGGCGCATCAAACTTCTTTACTGTGCTGCCGTCGGGCCGTTTCTGATCGGGGTTGCCGTTGATGCCGGGATCGACGAGATAGACCGCTTTGCCGGTATCATCGACGAGGTATTGCTGCGCGCCGCCGCCGGCTTCGTCCTGCTTGTGCCAGACACGATAAGTGTTTGTGTCCTGGCGCGCCTGCGGGCCGACGATCTGCGCGGTCTTTTCCAGTTTGGAAGGATCGGTGCGCAGTTCCGTCGTGACCGGCACATAAACTTTTCCCGCGTCATTCAGCTTGAGAAGAATTGGACCGAGCACGAGGGCAGAGCACAACGCGCCGATCAGAATCGCAATCTGTTGCGCGCGCGGCGTGGCGCCGACGAGAAATCCGGTCTTGAGGTCCTGCGATGTGCTGCCGCCGTTCGAGGAAGCAATGCAGACGATGCCGCCGACGGACAACGCTGTAACATAGACCAACGGGTTGCTTTGCGGCGTCCATCCGAGCATCAGGAACACAAGGCAGGTCAACAGCAGCGTGGCCACTGTCATTCCAGAAATTGGATTCGAGCTGGAGCCAATTTCGCCGGTGAGCCGCGAGGAGACAGTGACAAAGAGAAATCCGCAAAGCACAATCATGATCGCGCCGATCAGATTCATGTGAAGGCCAGGCGCGAAAAGAATGGCCAGGATCAACGCAGCGATCCCAATGAAGACAAATTTCATCGGCAAGTCCCGGTCAGTGCGAGGGACGGCCAGGCCGCCCTGCGCTGCCCCGCCGAAATCGCGCAAGCCTTCCTTGATGCCGCGCCAGATGAGCGGAATGGACCGCACCAGACTGATGATTCCGCCCGCCGCCACCGCGCCCGCGCCGATGTAGAGAATGTAAGCGCCGCGAATCTGGTTCGGACTCATATCGCGAATGGGCGTACCACCCGGCGCCAGTGGGCCAGCGAGTCCTTCACCGAAAAATTTGATCATGGGAATGAGCAGCAGATACGAAAGCACTCCACCCGCCGCCATGATCGCCGCGATGCGCGGGCCGATGACGTAGCCGACGCCGAGCAACTCCGGCGTGATTTCGCACGAGACGGAACCGCCCTTCATCGGCGCGTCGAAAACTTTCTCCGGCGCTTCCTTCCAGCGTGGGAAAAGTTTCATCGCCACGTTGTAGAAAACGCCGATGCCGAAGCCGGTGAAGATCGTCCTCGCGCCGACGGACGCCGCTTTGCCCATCGCTTCGCGTCGCGCGGCGGCGGACGCCGCGGCACGCGATTCCGGCGACGCGCCCGCCTTCAACACTTCCGCGCACGCGGTTCCTTCCGGATACTTCAGCACGCCATGTTGCTGCACGATCAAAGCGCGGCGGAGCGGAATCATCATCAGAATGCCGAGCAGGCCGCCGAGCACTGAAACGAGAATGATGCGCGCCACTTCGAGGTCGAAACCAAGGATCAGGATCGCAGGCATCGTGACGCCCACGCCGAAAGCGATCGATTCTCCAGCGGAGCCAGCAGTCTGAACCACGTTGTTTTCCAGAATCGTGGCTTCGCGCGTGCGAAATACTTTGGCGAGTGTCTTGAACAGCGCGATTGAGATCACCGCGACCGGAATCGAAGCGCTCACAGTCAGCCCCGTCTTGAGAACGAGGTAAAGCGACGACGCGCCGAAGATCATTCCGAGGATCGTTCCGACGATTACCGGCACTGGCCGCAACTCGGGCATCGTGACCGACGGCGCGATGTAGGGCGTGAAACCCGGGGTTGGATTCTCCGGTTGGGCGCCCACGATGTCAGGAGAACCGGGTTTGCTCATTTGCGTTTTAAGGTCCAGGGTCGTTCTTACTTCCGTTTCACCAACTCGCTGACGAGTTTGTCCGCGCGATAAACTTTCCGCAGCGCTTCGAGAATGCCTCGTGAATCGACCGATACCGCGCGCGATTGTTCCTCGGTGAAGATAAAATCAAGCACCAGCGATTGAATGTTACCGTCGAAAATGATGCCGACGAATTCGCCTTTGCGGTCCACGACGGGACTGCCGGAGTTGCCGCCGATGATGTCCGCGGTGGAGACGAAGTTGAACTCGGTCTTGAGGTTGAGCTTGGATTTGCGGTCGAGCCAGAGCTTCGGCAGGTCGAACGGCGGACGATAACTCTGTTCCTGCGCGCGCTCGTAGAGTCCGGCAAACGTGGTGTGCGCCGGAATGCGCTTGCCGCTCTCCTCATAGCCTTTGACCGCGCCGTACGCCAGCCGCAGCGTGAACGTCGCGTCGGGATAACTGCTCGTGCCTTCGACGGCGAAGCGGGCCTTGGCAATTTGCGCGTGCGCCTGCTGCTTCGCCTCGGTTTGTATCTCGATTATTTTGCGCCGCTCGCGTGCCTCAGCATCAACAAGTTTGGCGACCGCAATCATCGGATCGTTCGCCGAATCCACAGCGGACTTTCCGCCTTCATAAAGCTTCTTGCGCAAGGCAACGTCCTTGACCTTCGTGCGCTGAATGAGTTCTGAGGCGCGGTCGCGCGGAGATTTTCCCGCGAGCACTTGCTGGACGAACGGGTTGGTCGTTCCAAGTTCCTCGATGAAGTAAGCCAGTGAGTCGGCCAGTTGAAGTTCTTCGAGGTCGTCATAAATCGGCTTGTCGGAAAAAAGTCCCAGTTCCAGCGACTCACGGCTCGACTCGACGAACTCGCGCAAGCGTTCGCCGTTCGGTTTCGGGCGTTCGTCGCCAGCGCGCAGCAACGTGCGGGCGATGTGGAACAGTTCGCTGTTAAACGCCATGCCGCCCTCCAGCAGATTGTACAGGCGTGCGTTGTCAGCGATGATTTTTTGCGCGGCAGCGATGCGGTCCCACGCGCCAGCGGCTTCTTTCAATTCGTCGCGAGAGGCCACGGCGTCGCGAAGTTTCTTTTCATCGGCCACTTTCTTCGCCATCACGTTTGGGTCGAGCAAACCGGCGAGACGGCCGATGTTGGCCTTGCGGCTGTTCTGCACGCCGAAAAGGTCGTCCTTCGCGCGGCGCGCATTTTCCTGACTGCGGGCGCTGTAAGAACCAAGCAGAACTTCCAGGCGATAAAGACGCGCCAGTGTTTTCGGCAAACGATAGTCGCGCGTGTATTCCAATTCTGAAATCGCCAGCAGCCGGCTCGTGCGTCCCGGATGCCCGGACACAAAAATCAAATCGCCGTCCTTTGTGCCGGCTTCGCTCCACTTCAAGTAATGCTGAATCTTCGCCGGCTTGCCGTCCTCGTAAGCGCGGAAGAAACACACATCGAGATCGAAGCGCGGATACTCGAAGTTGTCCGGGTCGCCGCCGTAGAAAGCGATCTGCTGCTCCGGCGCGAAGACGACGCGCACGTCCGTATAGCGCTTGAAACGATAGAGATGATAGCGCCCGCCCTGATAAAGCGTCACCACGTCGCTGCGCAAACCACTCTTGTCCTTCGATTCTTTTTCAATGTCCGCCATGATCGCGCGGCGCTGCTTGAACGCTTCTTCATCGGACGCGCCGGATTTCACCGCTGCGTTCACGCGCGCTGTCACGTCCTCAATGCTCATCAACACGTTGAGTTCGAGGTCGGGCGCTTTGATTTCCTCCGCCAGTGTCTTCGCGTAAAAGCCGTTCTTCAGATAATCCTTCTCCTTCGTGCCAATCTTCTGAAGCGTGTCCGCGCCCACGTGGTGATTGGAAAGAATCAGTCCATCCTCGGATACGAACGAACCCGACCCGCCGCTGTTGAAACGCACCGAGGACTTCTGCACGTGCTCCAGCCACTGGTCCGTCACGTCGAAATTATATTTTTGTTTGAGAAACTTGCGCGGCGGATCGTTGTAAAGCCACATGCCTTCGTCCGCATCCACTCGCGAGCCGCTTTGCGCGAACAACAGCGCCGCGCCCAAAACCAAACACCGATTCGTTGCTTTCATTCCGTCATCCTTTCCGGCGACTTGTATTCCATGTCCCTTTGAATCTCAATTTCAGCGGGGTCGCGCTGACTTTGCAAAGAAGCGGCATCGGCAGACGAGCAAAATTACAAGCAAGCAGGGTGAATCGCGACATACACTTCCAGCGAATGAATGGCATTCTGTGGCGAAATTCCATTACAGTTGGCTTCATGCCTGGAAAGTCTCGGACGGATCGCGCCGTGAAGCGTTGGCGTTTGCCAGTAGGTTGGTTCGGATGCGCCGTGTCGTTGCCGCTGCTGGTGTGCAGTGCCAATGCCGCCTCACAGGCCGTGGCATCGAACATCGTGAAACCAGCCGCGCGCGCGGAAACGATTCCTGTGCCGCACCACGGCGATGCTGCGGACGACCCGGCCATTTGGATTCATCCCATGGCCGCGGAACTCAGCCTTATCCTTGGAACGGACAAACAAGGCGGATTGCACATCTACAACCTGGACGGCACGGAGCGCGCAGTCGTGGCGCGCGGTGCGAAGCCGAACAACGTGGATGTGCTTTACGGATTCAAATTGGGTGCGCGCCAGGTTGACCTCGCGATAGTGACCACGCGGGCCGAACAGGCGCGCGGGCTTCAAATGTGGGCCATCGATCCGCAAACTCGCGAGTTGAGCGACGTGACGGCGGGCGGGACGATTCCGGTGTTGGGCAAAGGCGAGGATGAACCGTATGGTTGCTGCACCTACAAGAGCGCACGCAGCGGCGCGGCCTACGTTTTCGTCACGGCGAAAAGCGGGGCCATCGAACAATGGGCGTTGCGCGCGACGACGGAAGGGCGCATTACCGCGGTCAGAGTTTGTGCCTTCAAACTGAAATCCGCGATCGAAGCCTGCGTGGCGGACGATGAACTGGGTGTCGTTTACTTCGGCGAGGAGAAACGCGGCGTTTGGAAAATGCCGGCCGATCCTTCTCCGAACCCGCGGCCGAAATTGATCGCGAAAGTCGGCGAAAACGGCTTTCGAGAGGATGTGGAAGGTCTGGCCATTTACAGCACGACGGTGGGCACCGGCTATCTCATCGTCTCCAGCCAGGGCAACAACACGTTCAAGATTTACGAACGTGAGGGACTCAACCGGTTTGTGGGAACGATCGATCCGGTTCGAAGAGAATTCGGCGACGTGCAGGACACAGATGGAGTTGCCGTAACCAGTTGCGCCCTGCCCCCGCTGTTTCCAAAAGGCTTGTTCATCGCACAGGATGGCGGGAACAGTCCCGCCACACAGAACTTCAAATTGTTCGGCTGGGAGGACATTGCGGGAACAAATCTGCTGATCGACACGAAGTGGACGCCGCGCTGAGCGCCCTTCGCACTCCGCCTTCCATCATCTCTTCGTCACAAAGCACGATTTACAATTCTTGCGTCGCTGGCGAAATGGAACGCCCCTATCCTGAAATGGTATTCTGGAAAGGAATGATTGTATGAATTCACGTCACGCACCTCGCGCCTTCGCACTTTTCTTATTCCTGGCAATGGCCGCGAACGGCTTCGCTCAGGGCTCCGCTTTCACGTATCAGGGCCGCCTGAGTTCTGGAGGTTCACCCGCCACCGGTGTGTATGAAATGCTCTTCGCTCTATATGATGCCCCCACGAACGGAACCCTTGTGGATTCACAGAGCCTTGCTCCGGTGCCCGTGACAAACGGCTTGTTCAGCGTGAGCCTTGATTTCGGCTTCGAAGCGTTCAACGGCAACGCGCGCTGGCTGGAAATCACCGTCAACGTGTTTGGCAGTAACATGATTCCGACCACGCTGACGCCGCGCCAAAGAATCACACCGACGCCGTACGCGATCCATGCCGTCAATTCCGCAGGACTGATGACGTTCAACAATTCACCACTCGACATCAAAGTGAATGGCGAGCGGGCGTTGCGATTGGAACCAACGTCTCCCTGGGATTCCCAAATCACGGGCGCGCCGAACGTGATCGGCGGCAGCAGCGTCAATGTAGTGAGCTTTGAAGCCACGGGCGCAACAATTGGCGGCGGCGGGGCTGTGAGCTTTAATGGAACTGACGTTCGCAATTCAATTGAGTCGCCGTTCGCGACTATCGGTGGCGGCATGAGCAATTCCATCAGCACTCAGGCAGGTGGCGCGGTCATCAGCGGTGGAATGCGCAATACGATCAAGTCGGAAGGCGTTCACTCCACGATCAGCGGCGGATTTCTGAACATCATCCAGGAGGACGCCGGCACTGCGACCATCAGCGGCGGACGTGAAAATGACGTGAAGGGTGACGGAGGCACGATCAGCGGCGGGTGGGGCAACACAGCAGCGGCCTATGCGACAGTGGGCGGCGGCCAGAACAACCTCAGCATCGGCGCCTTCTCTACGCTCTCAGGCGGCACCGGGAATACCAACAGCCGCGAGTATGGAACGCTCAGTGGCGGTGAACTGAACACCGGCAGCAGTGCGTATGGGACAATTGGCGGCGGACGGCTGAACCGTACGTCATCGGGCTGGTTCATAACGGTGGCTGGCGGCTATCGAAACAGCGCGAGTGGCGAATCGGCGACGATTGGCGGCGGAGAAAACAATTCCACGACGCACGAAGCCGCGACCATCGCAGGAGGCGCGGGAAATTTGATCACTGGTGATTACTCGGCAATCGGCGGCGGGTCTGGAAATACAGTTGATAATGTTGGTCATGCGACCATCGGCGGCGGCCTGGCCAATTCGGTGAATGGTCCGGCTTCAACAATTGGCGGAGGTGAATACAATCATTTAATCGGATGGTGGGGCGCGATCGGCGGCGGTGGAGGGAACAGCATCGCGGACGGCGCGCACGAATCGGTCGTTGGTGGCGGGCGTTACAATCGCATCGAACTCGACAGCTTTCGTTCCACGATCGGCGGCGGTGTTTCAAATGTGATCGAGGGGAGAGTGGAGCGATCGACCATCGGCGGCGGAGAAAACAATCGCCTCACGTTCTCCGCGAACGCCCTGACAATCGGCGGCGGCGTCAACAACCGCATCGAAGGCGCGAATGGCGGATCGACGATTAGCGGCGGCTGGGAAAATTACATTCAGGACGAAGCCAGCGTTTCCACAATCAGCGGCGGGGCGAGGAATTTTATTGCGAACAATGCGGGCTCTTCTGCAATCGGTGGCGGAGAAATGAATTCGACCTACGGCAGCTTCGGCGCTATCGGCGGCGGACAAGGCAACCAGATTAGAATATTGGACGCGCATTACTCCTCAGTGGGAGGCGGCTTGGACAACGAAATCTGGACGGCGTACTCGACGATTGCTGGCGGCAGAGCGAATCGCATTGAAAGGGAGATCGGCGCCGGTGGCGAGATAACACACGCGGATTATTCGACTATTGCCGGCGGCAACGGCAACAGAATCGCCCTGGGCGCACTTCAATCGACTGTCAGCGGCGGCGGAGAAAATGAAATTCAGGACCGCGCCTTTTACTCCACTATTGGCGGTGGTTTGGAAAACATCATTCGTCCCGGCGCCATCAGCTCTACGATCGCGGGCGGATTCCATAATCAAATTCAGACGAATGCGACCAACGGCACGATCGGCGGCGGAAACCTCAACGTGATTGCGGACCGGGCCGGTTTCGCCACGATTGGCGGTGGAGGCAATAACCGCGCCAGTGGCTACGGCGCGGTTGTTAGCGGTGGCGGTGGCTTTGCCGAAGATGGCGAAGCAGCGGGCAACATCGCTGGAGCTCGGTGGAGCACCGTAAGCGGCGGCACGATCAACGCCGCGTTAGGCACCAACTCGACTGTGGGCGGCGGAAGCTACAACATCGCCCGCGGTTTTCACGCCACTGTCCCGGGTGGATTTGGCAATGCCGCTGAGGGCGATTACAGCCTGGCTGCCGGCGTCAACGCCCAGGCGAATCACATCGGGGCATTCGTCTGGTCGGACGCGTCGTTCGGAACTCCGCTCAGTTCATCCACGAACCATCAATTCACGGTCCGCGCTTCTGGAGGCGTGCGCTTTTTCTCCAACACGAACGCTACCACGGGCGTGGAATTGGCCCCCGGCAGCGGAACATGGTCGTCGCTCAGCGATCGCAACGCGAAAGAGAATTTGTCGACAGCCAACGCGCGCGAGATTCTGGACAAGGTCGCTGCTCTTCCGCTGGCGACCTGGAATTACAAATCGCAGGACAAATCCATTCGCCACATCGGGCCGATGGCGCAGGACTTTCGCGCCGCGTTTGGAGTTGGTGAAAACGATCGGACGATTACAACAGTCGATGCCGATGGCGTCGCACTGGCTGCAATCCAGGGATTGAATCGGAAAGTTGAAGAAGAGAATCAGGCACTGCGCGCCGACCTCAATGCAAAAGACAGCGAGATTGCGGAACTGAAACGAGGGCTGGCAGAGTTGCGGGAACTGATTGGCAAACGCTGACGAGTGGAGGGTCTTGCACAGGTTCAGCGCTTCGCCTACAACGCGGCGCATGTCTGAAACCGCCACGCGCGCCGGAGCACGGCACATTGGATCGTTTGATTTGCAGCGCTATCTCTATGCGCGCACTGCGGAAGTAAATCGCGCGCTCGATAAGTTCCTTCCCAAAGAAGCAGTCAGGCCGACAACGATTCATCGTGCCATGCGTTATTCGCTCTTTGCCGGCGGAAAGCGGATGCGACCGGCACTGTGTCTGGCCGCCGCGGAAGCTTGCGGCGGGAAAACGGACGACGCGCTGCCGCTCGCGTGCGCGGTGGAGTGCATTCACACCTATTCGCTCATTCATGATGATTTGCCGGCAATGGACAATGACGACTTCCGTCGCGGCAAGCCCACCAACCACAAAGCTTTTGGAGAAGGAATCGCGGTGCTGGCAGGTGATGCCTTGCTAACGCAGGCCTTCGAGATCACGGCGAAGGCGAAGGGCTGGCGGCGCTACCCGCATCAGAAGCTCGTGCTGGAACTGGCGCACGCAGCGGGCTCCCTGCAACTTATCGCAGGCCAGGTTGCTGATCTTGAAGGCGAAGGCAAAAACATTTCCGCCGATGATCTGAAGTACATTCACGAGCGAAAGACTTCCGCGCTGCTGTGTTGCTCCGTCCGACTCGGCGGCATGAGCGCCAATTGTTCCGAAAGGCAACTGAAAGCCTTAACCAGCTTCGGCTACAACGTAGGCCTGGCGTTTCAAATCATCGACGACATTCTCGACATCACCCAGACGACGGAGCAACTTGGCAAGACGGCCGGCAAAGATACGAAAGCACAGAAGGCGACTTACCCGTCCATTGTTGGTTTGAAGAAGTCGCGCGACATCGCGCTGCAACTCACGAACAAGGCGTTCAACGCGTTGAAGATTTTCAAAGGCAAAGCCGAAGCGCTCGAAGCGCTCGCCACGTATCTTCTCCAGCGCAACAAGTAGAACGTGCCCGTGTCCTCCGTAATTCGCAGAGCGCTCTCGCACGAAAGCGAGTTGCTGACGCAGATAGCTCACGCCTCAAAAAGACATTGGAACTATCCGGAAGCGTGGATTGAGGCGTGGCGCGCGCATTTGACGATCGCTGCCGAGTTCGTATCGGCAAACGATGTTTACGTTCTGGAGGACGAGGCGGCCGTGAAAGGCTTTTATGGACTCGTTATGCGGAGTTCCATCTGGTGGCTCGAACATCTTTGGGTGCTGCCAGAGGCGATGCGCCAGGGCATCGGCCGCGAGTTGTTCATTCACGCAGCCGGGGTTGCACGAGGCCGCGGCGCGATAGAAATCTGCATCGAATCTGATCCCAACGCGGAAAAGTTCTATCTCAGAATGGGTGCGCAACGATCGGGCGAAGCAGTCTCGATGATCGACGGAAAGCGGCGCTCGTTGCCGCAACTGGTTTTTCAACTGTAGCGGGAACAGTTTGAGTCCCGCGAGACCTCCGTTCTTACCCGCCCTTCGCCGCGTAATAGGCGTCTACCTTCGCCGCCACGTCGCGGTAGCCGATGTCGGCTTCGTAGATTTGTTTGAACTGTTCGATGGCTTCGTCGGGCTTGTTCATCTTCTCGAAAACGCTGCCGAGTTCGTAGAGCATCTCCTTTTTCTCGTCGTCGAAGCTGAGCTTTTCTTTGAGCGCTTCCTGGATTTTGCGCGCGGCCAGATCGTTCATGCCGCGTTTGGCGAAGCATCGGCCCAGATACATGATTGACGCGAGCCGGCGCTGTGGATTGTTCTGCGCCTTTTGAAATTCCTGAATCGCTTCGCCAACCTTGCCGGCATTGAAGTAAAGCTGTGCCAGCTCAAAACGAATCTGGAGGTCGGTGGGATACTTCTCCGCGCGCTGGCGGCACTCTTCGAGTTGAAACGCCAGTTTCTGCACGTCCATTTCCGCGAGCTTCTGCTCGTAATCCGGCGCGCCCGTGTCGAGTTGCGACTTCAGATACTCGAACTTCTTCATCGTCGTGTCGGCGATTACCTTTTCGAGCGAGGAATCAGTACCGCCTTCAGTCGTACGAATGCGCCCGAAGTAGCTCAGTGCCCGATCGAAGTCCTTCTTCTGCGCGTACAACTCGGCGATGTTGCGCAGCACTTTCAAATTGGTTGGTTCCTTTTGCAGACGCGCCTCGTATTCGTTAATGAGGTTCTGCGTTATGTCGTCCGACTTCACCACGCGGCTGGCCTGTTCGAGTTGGACCGCTTCGTCCTTGTTCTTCAGAATGTCGCGATAGGAGCCACTGCCGTCCGCGAGCGCTTCGTAGCCGCCTTCGTCAAGGGTGTGGCGCGCGGTCACGTTCTTGATGAGCTGAAGAATTTCCGGATCGTTCGGGCGTGTCCGCAACATTTCGGCATAAACGGCTTCCGCCTTTTGGTTCTGGCCGGCTTGCGTGTAGGCGTCGGCCATTTCCATGGCGATCTCGCGATCTTTCGGATTGGCTTTGTAAATAATTTCCAACGAGAGAATCGCCGTCTTCGCGAGCCCCGCGGCCAGCGCAGCCTCGGCAAGCAACTTGTGCGCGCCAGTGCTGTTCGGGTCACTGCTCAAAATTTCTTCCGCCGCCTGGAGGGCTTCGAGCGGATTTTTGCGCAACGAGAGCTGCGCCTTTGCGATGGCCGGCTGTGATGCCGCTCCGCCAATCATCTTTTTGAAGAACCCCGTCTGGCCACCGCTGCGTTTGAACTGGGCGGCGCGCAACGTCTGGCGCGCTTCGAAAAAGCCCGGCTCGATTTTCAAGACTCCGGCGAGGATGGAGATCGCGTAATCGAGGTTGTTTCGATTATAGGCGGCGAGCCCCTTCTCATACAGGTCCCGCTGCGGACGCGGAATGGCACTCAAAGGTTTTTCTGGCATGGCGAAAGGCTAAATTGTCGTTTTCGTAAATTCCACTCGAATTGCGCGTTCAAGACGGTCTGAACGCTCTCGACGTAACACCCGCACGAAGATTTTCAAAGACTCCAGCCCGCGCGATACAACGGGCGCAGATGCGCATTGGCCGCCTCGTGATTGGTGAACCGCATCGCCTTGTCATCCCATTTGAGCACCTGATCGGGAAAGCGAAGGGCAATGAGTCCGAGCATGGCTACTTGAGTCAGCGGGCCGCCGTAATCGAAGTTCGAACCAGCCTGGCGTCCCGTGCGGATGGCCTCTGCCCAATCCCAGGCGTGGCCTTTGACGCGGGGGATTTTTTCCGCCGGCGCATTCTTGCCGGAGTATTGCTCCATGAGACCTTCGGGAAGCAGATGACAGTTGCCGCCGCCATGTGAGCCGTGGACAATCATTCCCTTGTCTCCAAAGAGAATTGCGCCGGTGCCGGGAACTTTCTCGTCGGCTGGAAAATTTTCCGGTTTTGGTATCGCGGTGTTTCCGTCATGCCAGACGAGTTTGACTGGACCACGCGCTTTTCGAGCCGGGAACTCAAACGTGATCTTCGATCCTGCAGGGTAAGTCAGACCGTGCTTCACCGGATCGTAGCCCGTGACCTCCGCCTGGACAGTGGAGGGCGCATCCAAATCCAGCGCCCAGTACGCCGGATCGAGCACGTGACAGATCCAATCTCCAATCACTCCGCCACCAAAGTGCATCCAGCCCCGCCAGTTCCACGGCACCCAAAGCGGCGAGTAAGGACGAAACTCCACCGGCCCAACCCAGAGATCGTAGTCGAGAGTTTTGGGAACCTCATAGCGCTGATCCACCTTCGGCAGATTGGGAATCTGGCAATAGACATTCTTGAACGCGTCGCACCCGGCGTGAATCGTGTGAACCTGGCCAACCGCTCCGGCCCAAACCCATTCGCAGAGACGGCGAATGGAACCACTGGAATGTCCCTGGTTTCCAAGCTGGGTAACGACTCTGTGCTTTTTCGCAGCGGCCATGAGTTCGCGAATTTCGTGAACTGAGTGCGCCAGCGGCTTCTCACAATAAACATGCTTGCCGTGCCGCATGGCTTCCATCGCGATGACCGCGTGCGTGTGGTCCGGCGTGCCGATGACTACGCCGTCGATTTCCTTCCCCATCTTGTCGAGCATCACGCGGTAATCTTTGAACCGTTTCGCGTCCGGATATTTGGCGAACTCCTTGCCCGCGTATTTTTCATCCACGTCGCACACTGCAACGATGTTGTGACCCAGTCCCGCCACCTCGCCCACATCGGCCCCGCCGCGGCTGCCGATGCCGATGCCGGCGACATTGAGTTTGGCATTGGGAGTGAGCTTTTCCGCGCCCAACAAACTCCCCGGAAGGATGTTGAACAGCGCCACGCCAGCACCGGCACGATGGAGAAACTGCCTGCGGTTGAATCTGCTCGATTGTTGTCTTTTCATATTCCGAGATTAGTTCGTGGTTCAGCTTGCGTGTTCACATCCTCTACGATTGTGGCGAATTGCTCAATCTGTCATTGGCAGTGTTTTCAATATTTCAGCTTTCAGTTTTTTGCGATGCCAGCGTTTCAAAACAGGCAACTTCGTTTCACTGCCGCGCCCAACCGGACCAAATATTCCCGGCGTGAAATGCTTCTCGCTCCCAAAGACCGGGTGAAGGCGGTCACCATCTGGATGTCGAACAGGACAAAATCGCGCGCTCGCAGATGCTGAACCAGATGGCAAAGCGCCACCTTGGAAGCGTTATCCGCCAGATGAAACATGGATTCACCGGCGAACATGCCGCCAATCGCCATCCCGTAAATTCCTCCGGCCAGTTTTCCGTTCAGCCAGCATTCAACACTGTGGGCATGATCTTGCTCATATAATCGCGTGTATGCCTCGATGAATTCATCTGTGATCCATGGGTCAGGTCTTTTTTCGGTGGGAGTTGCACACGCTTGCATCACCTCGCGGAACGCCTTGTCGATGGTCAATTCAAACACTCCCTTGCGGATGATCTTGGCCAGGCTTTTGGAAACGTGGAATTGATCCAACTCAATCACACCCCGCGGATCAGGCGACCACCACGTAATCGGATTGACGCTCCAGGGAAAGATGCCCTGATGGTACGCGGCCAGCAATCGTTCCGGTCGAAGGTCGCCGCCTACCGCCAGCAGTCCGTCTCCATTCGCCTGCTCAGGATCAGGAAACCAGATTGTATCCTTCAACATCACCGGCATGAGACAGTGGTATTCTCGAGAGCCCAACGCTCTGCGCAGACAGCGCGGAAAACCACGGATTTGCACCTCTCAAAGGTCCATCTTGTAAACGGGGTTCCCCATGGCCGATGCATAGAGAATGTTGTTCACTGGGTCCCAGGCGTAACAACCAAACCAGTTCGGAGTGAACACAAAGCCGCGTTCCTTCTGCTTGAGAGTGGCCACTTGCTTCCAATTCTCGCCCGCATCCTTTGTCATAAACACGCCGTTCTTGCCGACGACCAGCATCTCCTTCTCGTCGCGGCCAAAGAACGGGCCTTGCCAGATGTTCACCGCCGCTCCCCGCTCCTGCCAACTCGCGCCCAGGTCCTTGCTGACGAGCAACCCGTTCGTGCTTCCCAAATAATGCGCGCCGCGAAAAAGTACGGGAATCCTGGTCTGTGGATTGACGGGAGAGACTTTCGTCCACGTAGCGCCGCCGTCTTTGCTGCGATGGATGCCATCGCCATTGCTGTAAATGAGCGTCGTCGCATTGAGAACGCCGAGCATCGACAGACGGTCTGACTTTCCGGCCAGGTGAATCGAGAGTTGTTTCCACGTCACGCCGCCATCCTGCGTCAGATAGACTTCCCCGGGTGGCGTAGTTTCGTGTTTTGCGCCGATGATGGTTTTGGGAACGGGCGACGCCCAATCCACGGAGCCAAAATCCCAGTTGCGCCCAAGACTCGTGAAGCGTTTCCAGTTGGTTCCATCCGTTGTCCAGCCCGCCGAACCATCCAGGGAAAAGCTCGCAATGCGACCGGGAGAGTTTTGATCCACGCTCGTCGCCCAACCCGTTTCGTCCCGGCCTGAGATGGTGTCATCGTCAATCCGCTGCCAATTCCTGCCCTTATCAGAACTGCGCCACAGACCAAGGCCGACTACTTTAATGGTCACGTCTCCATTGGTTCGATTCACGACCACGCCCGAACAGCCGCCAGGCCAGGCCGTTTTGGCGCCGCTGTTGGTGAGTCGCTCCACCAAGGAGCTTGAAATGTCAGTCCATTGATCCGCCGCCTGAGTGGAAATGCCCAGCAGCATGGCGAGGTAGCAGACAATCGGTACTGCGCTCAGCCGCGCCTGAAGCCTGAGAGAAAGAATCGCGTGCATTGGTGTTTGAATGTTTTCGACGAACCCGGAAATACGACATTCACGCGCTTTCACAGGCAAGCCGGGATTGAGACCCTTTTCACCATCGGGAGCGTTCGGGACACAAGGAGTTTTTCGTGAAAAAAATCTGATTTCAGCGTTCAAGCCAGAAGCCTTTTTAGTCGATGAGGCGTTCATGTCAAATTCCGGGCCAACTGTGCTCGTAGTGGATGATGATCCGGCTTTTGCCGAGTTCATGGGGAAAACGATTGAGGCTGCCGGCTATAAAGCGGCCGTGGCCTACAACGGCACCGAGGGCTTGCGCCTGGCGCGCACGCTTCTTCCGGTATTGGTCTTCTGCGATTTGTCCATGCCTGGACTCGGCGGAGTCGAAGTGCTGCGGATGCTGCGCGGCGAGCCAGCCACGGCTCACATTGCGCGCGTCCTGGTCAGCGGCCACGTTTGCCCGCACCTGCACGGCATCGCCGCGGAAAGCTCCCTGGCCAAGCCCGTCACCGCGGAAACTGTCCGGCGCGTGCTCGACACGTTGCTGAAGGCGAAGGCTGCGTAACGGAATTCGCACCATTCCACGCGAGCTTTTCCACGCGAGCTTTTCCACGCGAATTTCGTGAATGATTACGAATTGATAAACAGCGAAATTCTTTCCAACGCGCGCTCCCGCCGTTAGCGTCCGTGGCGCGCACATGAATTCCGGCAAAGCCAACAAAGCGGCCATCCGTTTGATTCTGTGGTCCGTGGCAACACTGGTCGGGGTTTTCGCAGTTGCCTGGGTTGGACATCATCTCGGCGGATTCATCCTTGCCTTCCCGTTGATTCTCATCGGCCCGTGGGCCTTGTTTCTTATTGCCGTGCTCTACGTGTTCCGCGATCCCGATCCTATCGAGCCGAGCGACCCCACCGCCATCGTCTCGCCCGCGCACGGTAAAGTGGACGTGATCGAGAATACGGTGGAAAATGACTTCATGAAGGGGGCGTGCAAACGAATATCCATCCGCGTGCCATTGCTCGATGTGCAGGTGCAGAACGCGCCCGTGGCGGGAACGATTGCGCACTTTCAGCATCGGCCCGCGATGAAGGAAAACGGCGTGGACAGCGCGGAGAATCTTCTCATCGGCTTCGATGTGGTCGGCCGGCCCGGCGCAAAAGTCGCCGTTCGTTTAGTTGGCGGGACCTGGGGCAGGCGCGTTATGCCGTGGGTGCAGGCAAACGATGTCGTGTCACGCAGCGTTAGAATCGGCATGATGCGTCCGGCGTCGCGCGTGGATTTGTATTTGCCGGCCGCGGTGAAATTGCACGTCAATCCGGGCGATGAAGTGGCAGGCGGACAGTCCGTCGTCGCCAGATTCGAATGAGGGGTCTTATGGGTGAACAGGAACAAATTCCAGAAGCGCCGGAACCAAAGCTGAAGATTTACTTTCTGCCGAACCTCTTCACGGCGGCGAACCTCTTCTGCGGCTTCGTCGCGCTCACCAAAATCGTCGAAGCTGACCTCACTCCCGACGCCCACGGGGTCGTCAAATACGCGCCCATCATGATCGCTCTCGGCTTTATTCTGCTCGCCTGCATTTTCGATCTGTTCGACGGCCGTGTCGCGCGAATGGCGGGCGTCGAAAGTCCGTTTGGCCGCGAGTTTGATTCTCTCGCCGATCTGGTTTCGTTTGGCGTCGCGCCCGCCTTCCTCGTCCATCGCGTTGTTCTGCCGGAAGTCTTTGAGGGCCACGCACAATTCGGCTGGTTCATCGCGTCGATCTATTTGCTCGCCGGCGCGTTTCGGCTTGCGCGATTCAATTGTCTGGCCACGATGGCCGGCACAGGTGGTGGCAAGGAATTCCTCGGCTTCCCGATTCCCGCGGCCGCCGGCCTCGTCGCGTCGCTCACGATGATGATGATTCACCTTGAGAAAGGAGGCTACGCGCCCATGAAATGGAAATACGCGCTGCCCGTGGTGCTGCTGTTTCTTTCCGCCATGATGGTCAGCACGGTGAAATATCCGACCTTCAAACGGCTCGATCTCAAAGCCACGAGCACCTTCACGAAAACGATGGTGGCCGCGCTCCTCGTTGGCAGCGTTGTCATTTTGCAGGAACGCATCCTCTACATCGTCATGCCGATTCTGTTCACCGCCTACCTGCTCTATGGTTTCGTGCGCCCACGCATCTCGCGCAAAATGCGCCGTGAGATCGAGGACGAGGACGAGGACGATGCCGCGGAAAATCCCGGCGTGCCGCGTTGATGGCGGGATGAAGTCCAGGGTCCAAAGTCCAAAGTCCAAAGTCCAAAATCGAGGGGTGGACACGCCTGGATCTTGGACTTTGGACTTTGGACCTTGGACTGATTCCTGGCCCTCAATTCCGCGCTCCGCACTTCATGTTCCGCACTCCTATGATTGACCCCGACCACAGCCTCACCGCCGTCATGACCGGAGCCGTGTCCGGCTTTCTCATTTCCATTCCCGTCGGTCCCATCAACCTCACCATCATCAACGAAGGCGCACGGCGCGGATTCAAATGGGGGCTGCTGATCGGTCTCGGCTCGGTTGCGATGGAATCCATTTACTGCGCTTTCGCGCTGACTGGCTTCTCGGCGTTTCTGATGTTGCCGCTCGTGAAATCCATCATGGAACTGGTGAGCTTCATCTTCCTGCTCTTTCTTTCGTGGAAATATTTTTCAGCCAAGACGATCCCCGATCACGTCCACAGTGCGGACGTCATCGAGCAAAAGTTCCATCCACGTTCTGCATTCATGATCGGTTTTGTCCGCGTGCTGGGCAATCCTGCCGTCTTGCTGCTGTGGGTCACGCTTAGCGCCACGTTCCTTTCGCACAACTGGGTGGACCACACCATCGACGACCGCGTGGCGTGCGTCATCGGTGTCATGAGCGGCGCCACGCTCTGGTTTGCACTGCTGGCCTGGGGCGTGTCGCACGGGCACGGCCGTATCTCACCGCGCGTGCTCTTGCGCATGGAACACGTCTCCGGCGCGATTCTCCTGTTGGCCGCGCTCTGGTTCGGCTGGCGCATCGTCGATGAACTGCACGAACGCCATCAGCACTTCCGCCTGCGCAAACGCGGGGGGGATGGCGCCGCGCTCATGATGCGAAGCGAAGATAAATGCACTTCAAATATTCCGCTTCCGGGAACGTCGCCAGATGGTCTGGTGCGTGTCGGGTGGTCTTGAGCACTGCCGATTTTCGTTTCGACTTTGCGGCCGCGCGATGCACCGCGGCGAAGAATTCTTCGGCGCTCACGTGCGCGGAGCAGGAGGCCGCGACCAGCGTAGCGCGTGGGCGAAGATGTTGAAGGGCGCTGGCTGTCAGGCTTTCGTAGGCGCGAATGGCGCCGGCGCGTTCGGCTTCACGCTTCGCCAACGAAGGTGGATCGAGCACGATCAGGTCGAACTTGCGACCGGAGTTTCCGGCCAGCCAATCGAAGGCGTTCGCCTGAATCAGTTCGTGATGGCACCGGGCGATGGAGTGGTCATTCCTGTTCAAGTCGAAATTCCGTTTCGCGCTCGTGAGGGCGTGCGCGCTGATGTCGAGGCTCGCGACAGAACGCGCGCCGCCTCGCGCCGCATAAAGCGAAAAGCCGCCGGAGAAGCTGAAGGCGTTTAACACTTCGGCGCCACGCCCGAGACTTTCGACGGCCCGCCGGTTCTCGCGTTGATCGAGGAAGAACCCGGTCTTTTGTCCAGCGATGGCATCAGCCTCGAAATGAATGCCTGTTTCAAGAAAGTGAATCGGAGAATTCACTGGTTCACCGTAAAGAACCTGGCCATCGCGAAATCCAGTGGGAGCGAACGAGGGCTGAACGTTGCGGCTCAATCGAAGCACAACGCTCGTGGGCTGCGGGGCCGCGCGCAAAAGTTCGATGAGCATCGGCACACGAAGCGCCCACGCCGCCGTGTAAAGTTTCAACACGAGCACAGTGCCGTAGCGATCCAGCACGAGACCCGGCCAGCCATCGCTCTCGCCATTGATGAGGCGGCACGCGGTTGTCCGATCATCGAGAATGCCTGCGCGCCGGAAGATGGCCGCGTCCAGACGCGCGTGCCACCAACCTTCATTGATTTGCACCGGTTGTCCTGTGTGCAGCACACGCACGCGCAACGGCGATTCAGGATCGAACAAACCGACGGCGAGAAAGCGATTGCTGCGGTCGTAAACGACAGCCAGTTCGCCGGGTTCGCCGTCTCGGTTTTGCTCGCGAATGCTCTTCGCGAAAATCCACGGATGACCGGAACGCACGGCGGACTCGGCGGCAGGCGTGAGCCGCAGGCGGAGGCGTGGCCGGGCGCTCACTTCAGGAAGTGCTCGAAGAACGCGTAGAGCCGCGAGTTCGCTTCCTCGTCCGGCGAATGTTCTTTGCGGTTCGTCATCGCCACACGATTCGTGAAGCCGAGCAGATGATTGACGGCAACGGTGTGGTTCAACGCCGTCCAGCGCGACGGCTGATCTTCCGCGCCACCAGAAATGAGAAATGGCCGCGGCGCAATCAGCGCGTGGATTTCGTGCAAGTCGCGTCCATCCTCGATCATTTTGCGGTAAGCGCCCGTGCGAGGATTTTCCGCCGTGGGAATGCCCGGCTTGCGCGTGCGCGCTGAATCGAGGCCGAGATACCAAGGCTCCCAATAATTCACGTTCGCTCGCGCCTCGTCGAAGACGATGCCGGGATCACTCACGGCCACGGCGGCAAACTTCTCCCAAAGCGCGCCGGCGAACATGGCCCACTTGCCGCCGTAGCTGTGGCCAACGACGCCGATGCGTTTGCTGTCCACTTGCGGGAGATTCGCGAGCGCGTTCCAGCAATTCGCTGCTACGTAAGCGTGATACGAAAGCGGCTGGCAAACCGCCCCGCCTGTCTCCGGCTTGCGTGAATTCCCGCCGGGCGTGCCGATGGAGAGCGTCACGAAACCGCGGCGCGCCAGTTGCAAACCGTAGTCGCGGAATGGCTGTTGCGGATTCAGTCCGACGCTCGTCTCCGGTTCGTAATACACGACGAGAGCAGCCGGGAATGGTCCCCTGCCCTGTGGCAACAACAGCCAACCTTCGCCGGTTTGGCCGGACGCAATTTCCACACGCACGCGGCGTTGAATGAATTGCTCGCGGTTCGTTTCGGAGAGCATTTCCACTTTCGGCTGGTCGATCGTGCTGGGCCACGGCCCCATCAGCTCATTCCATTGGCGCAGAATCTCTTTGCGGCGGCGCGGCCACTCGGCGGCCTTCGTCACTTTGGAACCGTCATTGAACAACAGCGGCGAACGGAACTGGCCGAGTTGATTCGCAAACTCCGCGGGCGGTTGAGAATACGGCGCGATGGTCTGTGAGATGGACGCCGCATCGGTCGCTTCGATCACCGCGCGGCGATAGCGCGTGAGCGGCGGTTGGCCTTCGTCCGTTGCTGCGACCACAACGTGCAGAGTCGTTCCGCCAGCGTCTTTTGGAATTTGCACTGTGGCGCTCGCAGTATTCATTCCAGTGATCTCGATACCGCCGCGATAAGTTCCCGGCTCAGGATAATGAAACCAGTTGAAGCGCAGCCGCTGTCCATCCGGGTCGCTGCTCGCATCAGCATCGAGTTTCAATTGAGTTCCCGCTTTCGCGTGAAGATGCAGAATCTCCTGGCCTCGCGAGCCATTGAGCGTCACGCGCGGCGGATGATTCGCGTCCTTGAACGGCTTCACGCACCAGTCGAGTCGGGCGCGGAAATCGTTTTGCAAATGCGCGGCCCAACGCGCCAGCGTGTTGTCGCGATTCGTCACGCCGTTCCACGCGTCGAATTGATTCGCCCAAAAGTAAGGCTTGCCCGCCGCGTTCTCGCGCGTGCCATAGCGCCCGGCCCAACCTCCCCAAGTCGGTTGTTCGGGATCGTTCATTCCCGTCGGCACGAGATAAAGAAATGTCGGCGTGTCACCTTCCTTCTGCCAATGCGTCGTGTTCGTCGGATAGAGCGCACCGAGCGGCCCGTGGCCTGTCAACACATCGCGTTGAAGATCGAACCCGCCCGCCTTGGCCGTGATGCCGGAGAACCTGTGATACCAGCGCCTTCCCTCCATCGGCGGTTGAAACGTATTTATCCAAAACTTCCAATCGGGCGCACGCGTCGTGTGGTCGGCATACAAATCGTAGCCAATGATGCGCAGCGAGTTTTTGAACTTCGCATAGCCACGTTCACCACGCTCGCGCAACACACGATCGAGCGCACGGCGCAGATTGTTCGTCGCTCCGCCGGTGTCCGTCCCCCAATCGGCGTACCAGACCGGACGCGGATCATTTCGATCCACGATGTCGATGATCAACTTCACGGCCTCATCGGTATCGTCGTAACCAGCCACCGTCCGGGCCAGCAACACATCGGCGCGCGGATAACGTTCGTCGTGCTGCACCAGGTGCGTCCAGCACTCGCCGTAAGCTTTCACCAGCGCGCGCACAACTCCCAGGCCAGTGCGTTCCTTGTTTCGATTCTCGCCGTCGCGAGTGCGCGCGCGGTTCGCGATGATGCCTTCCACATCCCACTCGTTGACGTAGAGGAGAAACCGCACGAGCGACTGCTCGTCATCCGGATCCCCGCCCGCATCCGTTTCGATGATGAAGCGCAAGCGTGAATCCGTGGCTTCCGCCGCGTAAATGGAGCGCGGCGCGAACCCCACGCACATACTGAAAAGCAATGTTCCAATCAAACGAAAGCGCATGAGCCGCAGATTACTCATGGCCAGTCCAGTCCGGCGAGTCTCGACTGGTGGCGCCCTGATCGCCGTCCATAGACGAGAAAATGGCGCGCGCGCGGTGACGTGCCCTACCTTCGCGAATGGACCGGTAGGGGGG